>Ga0114974_10000158_pt1 | contig 59089 bp, 111 predicted proteins | sample S_130206_EF_Meta_FD_87318 | JGI IMG/M metagenome (GOLD analysis project Ga0114974, IMG submission 87318) | Freshwater microbial communities from Lake Simoncouche, Canada to study carbon cycling - S_130206_EF_MetaG | ecosystem: Environmental > Aquatic > Freshwater > Lake | place: Lake...
TGAATCTAAACTATCTAAAATTCCTTCAATACAATCTTGACATAAGTTAGATGTTCCACCTCCGAGTAATGATAAACAAGCACATTTTACATAGCGTCTATCACAACCATCACAAATTCTGTTATTATTCTCACTAACATACATTAAAGTTGTTTTAAGAACATGTGGTTTGTCATCAAACTTAGATTTATGTATTAGTCTTTCCATCATCTAATATACTCATTATTTTTTTATCTCTTTCAATACTTTTTAGAATTAAATCAAGATTATCATAATTAAATGTTTCTTCTGATATATCATTGATACTTCCTCTAAATATTCTTTTACAAGGATAGTAACCATCTTCACTTTTTTCTTGACCGAATGGATTGCCAACATCTGGTATCTTTTGAAATCCTCTCCATATCTCAAAAATCCGTTTATCTTTATCATAAAAGTAAGCCCATTCACAAAATAATGAATCTCTGATAAATTCAATTTCATTTTTTATCATTGGATATTGTGAGAAGTTATCATTATTACAAGCTTTATAAAAGTCAGATCCTAATCCTTCTGGATATGAGTCGTAAGTATTATAATTGCCGGTGTATTTTTCTTCTTCTATAAATCCGTAAAGTCCTCTTGTTCCCATTATTTAAATTTTAAGTTTTAACATGCTAATATAAGTGTTTCATATGGTCCGTAATACTCATCTCCTCTAAGAACATCATCAATTAGTTTTGATCTGGTGTGTTTAATCATAAGTTGTTTAACTCCCTCATAGTATTCTAAATGAATTTGCCATCTTTTTAAGTTTCTCCACTTACCTCTTTCTAACAACAAATTATCAATTTCATCCTTAACAGATTGTAGATTTAATATATCAAATCCATCCCATTGTTTTTTAAGATGTAATATATCATTATCATAGTTTACAATAAATTCAACTTCTTCTCTACCGAACGGATTCACAAACTCTTCAAGTATGTAATAAGTCTTACCGTTTATAATTTTTAATTTCATCCTAATAAACTTCTTAACAAATCTTCTCTATGGATAGCCATGTCTTCAAAGTTAGCATAATCATAATAATCACTACCACCTAAATCATTTGTGACACTAACCTTTAAATAACCACTTTGTATATAAGAACCTCTAACAGAATAAGATACATCCTTAGTTAAGACTTGCTTTAGATAATCATTATTAACATCCCTTAGACATTTAATAATAGTTCCAGTTGGGACAATCATTGATTTCTTAATCTTATCAGAGATTGTAGATATGATATAATCTAAATTTAATTTTCTTGGATCTATATGAGATTCACTCATAATATTTATAAAGTTATCAAGTAATTTCTTTGTTACTTCAATCTCTCTTTTAGGAACCTTATCAAAGTCTAATTTTTCAAATGTATACCACTTTGCTACACTAATCAATCTATCTTGGGTAATAAAAGAATATATATTTGGGTCAGATTCAAATATTTCAATATCATTTAATATAATATAATTAACTAAAGGAACGGCACAATGGTCCAAACCTTCTATTCTAACTTCTGATCTTCTGCCATATGTTTTTCTACCTCTTGGTGTATAACCAGGCTTTCTTATCCACCTACCATTAAGTAATCTATCAAAGTCTTCATTATTATTTAATAACTCGGTGAATTGCTTTTGAGTTCTATTCATTACAAACTTTTTCAATCTATCAACTTTTGTATTAGTTGATATAAGTAATTTTAGTTTACGCCATGTTATATCTTCAGTGATAGGATTAAATCCTGATTTTTCTGATTGTTTAAGAAAGTCACAAAATTCAGCAAACTTACCAAGTCCTAAATTACGCATAACAGAAGAAGAAACCTCTTCTCTTTCATATTCACCTATAACAGGTAAAATAGACTTAGCTTCTTGGTAAGTTTCTAAGTTACTCCTAATTAAATTATAGTTTATCTTCATATCTTTTTGATTAGATTTTTAATTGAATTATTAACTTCTTCAAAGTTAGGAACTGATATACCATTGTAGATAATAGCAATAGTTTTCCTTTCAACTTTTAATTTTCTACAAACCTCTCTCATTAATCTTTTGATTCTATTTCTGTCAACTGCTCTTGGAAACTTTTTAGAAGAAACAGCGAATAAGAATTCAGTGGATTCAGACTCTAAAAACTTAAACAAGAATTTACCATTTGATACAGACTTACCTTTATCAAATAAAATTTCTATTTCTTTTTTAGATTTTAGAGTATTCATGAAACAAAGATATAAAAATATTCTAATTAAAAAAAATAAAAAACCCACCAAATGGTGGGTTTTTTATTAATTAAAAAGATTTCTTAAATATCATAAGCCATTCCTGAGAAAACAGGAGACCTCATTAATATCTCACGGATCATTTCTTTACCAATATCTTGAAGAGCTATATCAAATGTTCTACCTTCTACTACTTTAGTTAAAATTTTACCAGATGTGATTTGTTTCATATCCACGCTAGATAAAGGAAAGTCGTACTTTTCATTTTCAGATACAGCATATCTAATAAATCCCATTTTACAAACATTTGTAAATGATCCTTCTGTTAATAAAATTCCTATTTTTTCCATTTCTTATTTATTATTATTTAATGTTCCTATACATATATTATTTTTATCAATGTTTGTTTTTAATCCCCAAACATCTTTTTCAATAATATGACAGGCATGTTTTTTATTCATCTTCTCTGAATATTCTCTGAATTTCAAAGAGTGTGGATTATCATTTTTCCACGGGCATTCCTTACAACTTTTCCTCATTTAATATATTCTTTATTTTTTCTTTATTGTAAATATAATAAAAATAAATATGAAAAAAAATTAATTATTTTCTATTTTAACTAAACTTTTCAAAACTTAAGTGAATCTAAGGACTATAAAAGACATACGGTGAAAATCGTAAAAAAAATAAATATAGTAAAAATGAATAAAGCAGAATTAGTAAGCGAAATCGCTAACGGAGCTGGGTTAACAAAAACTAAGGCAACTGAAGTTGTTGATTCTATCGTTTCTACAATTACTGAAGCTCTTAAAAAAGGAGAAAAAGTAACTTTAGTAGGTTTTGGAACATTCTCTACTTCTAAGAGAGAAGCTCGTAAAGGTAGAAATCCTAAAACTGGTGAAGTTCTTAACATTGCTGGAAAAACTGTTGCTAAGTTTAAAGCTGGTAGCGAACTTTCTAAAAGTGTTAATTAATCTACACTAGTGAGAAATAAAAAACCCTTGAATTAATTCAAGGGTTTTTTTATTAATATCTTTGAAACACTTAAAAAGTTAATTCTTTCCATAATTATTTAAGAAGTTCTTTTCATGTATTGATAAACTTTCAATTCCTTTTTTTGATACTTTATCTAAAATATCATCCATTTTCTTTTGTCTTTTAGACCTAATATCATTGAACTCATCATCTGTTAAAGGTCTTGATTGAATTTGTTTAGCCATCTTTTTCTTTGTAATCTTTTTTAAAAAATCTAAAAATATCATAATTCTCCTTTTTTTCTTGCATATTCATATGCTGCTTCTCTAACCCAAGCACCATCATTGTGTGATTTTACTCTCATTCCTAATCTTTCTTTGTTAAGAGGTCCGTTACCAGATATTACTTTATTAAACTCATCCCAATCAGGATCAGTAAATTTCCAGTTACCGCTTAATTCATCAATGACTAATTTATCATCCGGTATTGTTAATCCTAAATAGTCTGCTTGTGGTTTTGTTTGATTAACAAACTTTTGTCTCAATTGGTCATTAGTTTCTCTTTTTATTCTCCACTTTATAGCATTCTCTGAATTAGACGATTTATTATCAGGAGGTCCAAACATCATAAGAGTTGGGAACCACCATCGATTAAGTGCATCTTGAGCCATTTCTTTTTGTTCAGGTGTTCCAAAAGCTAACTTAGTCATTATTTCATAACCTTGTCTTTGATGAAAACTTTCTTCTTTACAAACTCTTACCATAGCTCTAGCATAAGGACCATATGAGGCTCTTTGTAACATGACTTGATTCATGATAGCAGCACCATCAACTAACCAGCCAATAGCACCAACATCAGCCCAAGTTAAAGTTGGATAATTAAATATAGAAGAATACTTAGCTTTACCTATATGAAGATTATTTAACAATTCATCTCTACTAATACCTAAAGTTTCAGTAGCGGTATAAAGATAGAGTCCGTGACCACCTTCATCTTGTACTTTAGCAAGTAAAATTAATTTTGATCTTAGTGATGGGGCTCTTGTAATCCAGTTTGCCTCTGGTAGTTGACCAATTATTTCAGAATGAGCATGTTGAGATATTTGTCTAATAAGATGCTTTCTGTAATCTTCAGGCATCCAATCTTTTGGTTCAATAAATTGGTTTTGTTCTAACTTAGAATCAAATATTTTTTGATATTCCATAGTTTAAATTATTTTTATTATATTCCCAAGGACAATTTGTGCAACCAGATTTACAACATGAAGTTCTAATCATCAATAAATATTCTTTAGTGAATACTCTTACTTTGATACCATCTATTTTCTCCCAATAAAAATCAGTTCCTTCAATTAAATCTTCTATATGAAATCTTTTACTATCACACATAAATTATTATATTTTATTTTTGAATAAATCTATTTTCTCAACAGATGAAAGAGCTCCTTCTACCCAACCTTGTTTTTGTGCAACTACTTCACCAACTACCCATATATTATCTTTTGGGTGTTGAGCTTCTTTTATAAATTCTTTTCTACTTTTATATTCGGTTGGTAAAGGTTTGTAATAGTGTGTACCTTCTTCCCAAAAAAACTTTTTAACATTATTAATTCTTATATCTTTATTAAAATTTGTAGATAGTAATTCTTCAAAATAACTATTACCCTTTGATTTTAAAGATTTAGCATCTTTATTATCTGAATAAGCAATTGTATAAACATTATCTTTAATAGGTATAACCTTTCTAAGTTCAGAATCAACAACCGTGTATTTATCTACTACATCTAAATCTTTAGATTTTGCAAAAACCTTTATAAAGTTTTGTGACTCAATTTGATTGTAAATTTTATTATCTAAAAGATTTCTCAATGAATTTATAGTAACTCCTATTATTACACCATCACATTCATATTTAGAGTTTATCAAAAAAGAACTCTGTTTTTCTTTTATTGACTTAACCTCTGTGTTTAATATAATATTTTCCTTTCCTATAAAAAGGACTAATTTGTCAATAACTTTACTCCAATCAAGATTTGCAACTTTATATCCAGGTTCATTATCTTCTAATCCATAGTTAAATAAAGTATCATTTATATCTGAATTTTCATAGTCAGTAAAACCCATTGTATTAATAAAATTATCATAGTCTTTTCCTAATACATCTTTGGCAAATTCTTTGAATTTTATTTTGCTTCTATCATATTCAGGTAATGCTTTTTTTAACCTTTTTATTAATTTATCAACATCTGATTCTTTAAAAGAATAATCTATGTCTAAGACATATGGATCTAACTTTATATCAAGATCTTTTAGAAGTTGTCCTAATATTTTATCTTTATCAACTCTAGTAAAATAAGCACCTGTGTGTATCTTAACTCCTTCTAAATTTGACATTTTAACTCTACCACCACACTCATCTGATTTTTCTATTATAGTGTATTTGATTTTTGGATAATTCTTCTTTAAAAGATATGCTGAGTAAAGAGATGATATACCTCCTCCTATTATAACTATATTAGTTATCTCATTAAAATTCTCAAATAACTTTATCCACTTCATATTGTTTATATATTAAAAAAATACTAATGAATTAATTTATTTTAAGTTTAATCTTATCTTTCATTATTTAATTGGATTACATTTATCCATATCTATGTTATCAATAACCTGTATATCTCCTTTTTTAGTATTCAAATATTGTAGTGTAAAATATCCACCTTGCATATCTATGTTTAATATTCGGTAAACTTTACCACTATATTCACATTCAAACGGGATAGTGTTCCACTTAGACTCATCTGGTGTAGTATTTGTTTTTTTAGGAGTTTGATTATCTCTACCTAAAATAGAATTTAGTAAATTTCTCATAAAACAAATATACTCAAAAATTATTAAAAAATAGATTTTGGGTAAAATTATTTAATATATACTTTACTATGAAATGGATATTAGACAGAAACCAATTTTTAAATGAAGCAAAGCTTCGTGATGTTATATTTTCAAAACAAGCTAAAGCAGTTTCTGAAACTTGGGGTGAAAAATACTTAGACTATGAAGAAATTACACCTACTGATAAGATAAAACAAGGTAAATGGAAGTTATCCGAAGAAGACAAACTAAATGTATTAGGTAAATTTTTTGATTGTGATATGAATATTGTTTTAAAAACATTTACAGATTTACCTGATAAATTCGCAAGTGTTTTATCTCAATCAATTAATACCGAACTAACAAATGATACAACTAAATATTCAAGAGTTCTTAAAGATTTTAATGTTAAAAAACCTTCTATTGACCAAATAGTTGCAATGTATGATAATGTTTTCAGAAAGTTAAATACTACTGAAACTATGGCTACTGAAATGATTCAAAAAGATGAAAATGGTAGACCAATTAGAGGTGAAGATGGTCAAATGATGAAGACTTCTAAAGAAGCAGGAGATCCAATATTCACCAACAATCTTATTAGTGTTAGTCAATTTGTAGATGATTATAATAGATGTTTCCCTGATGAAAAAACAGATGCTAGTTTATTAAGAAATAATGATATACAAAGTTTAAGAAACTTAGCAAAAGAAGATTGTAATGGTAGATTAAAAGTTGATTTTGAAATATTCAATAGAGACCTTTATTTAGCTATTTCACATAATCCAAAAGACATCCTAAATATGTCAATTTCTAAATTCTATAACTCTTGTCAAAATCTTTATGATGGTGGGTATAGAACACAATTATTAAGTAATGTATTTGACCCAAATAGTATTCCAGCTTTCTTAACATTTGAAACTCCTATTTTTTGTGATGATGAAAAGATTGCCGAACAATTACCACTTTCAAGAATGATAGTTAGAAATATTGAGACATTTGATAATAGTCAAACTAAAACATTCTATGATAGAGCTTATCCAGATAGAATGAAAGAAGTATTTGATGAGATTGTTACTAAATATAGTGGAAATGAAGATACTGCTAAAAATCAAGCAGGTACTAGTAGATATGTTTACACTCCAGATATTGAATTAAATGATACAGGTATTAAGGATCCTTATATGGATAAATTAGATATAAAGAAAATGCCTTACATTGGTGTTAATACAAAAACTTTATATTTAAGTAGATTAACAAATTGGAAAGATGTAAAGATTGCACCAAATGCTAAAATTAAAGAATTAGTAATTGAAACAACTGATGTTCCTGCTAACTTTATGGATATTAAATTAGATTTAGATTGGGTTAAATTTAAATACTTAACTATTAATAACTTATCTGTTTTTAGTAATATTAAATCTGATTCAATAGCTTTTGATAAATGTAAATTTAATGGTTCTATTCTAAAAGAGATCGGTAGTGTTAATAAGTTACAAATTATTGCATCGGATGTTAAAGATTTAGATCTTTCATCATTTGAAAAATTAGATGAGTTACACTTATTATATACATTAGAAAACGGAGAAGAATTAAGAAAAACTCTTGGTGATTTAAAAGTAGGTAAATTAGTAATATCAGGTGATTTAGCTTCTTCAAAAGAAGATAAATTATTTATTAACTCCTTAAGACAAAAGGGTATTAAAGTAGACGTAAAAGGACCATCTATATAATTATGAAATATATAAAACTATACGAAGCATTTGAATCAGATAAGTTGTCTAAAACTATTGGATTCATAAAGGAAAAAGAAGATAGAAAGAGATTGCTTGAAGATATTAAAAAGATCTGTAATCAAATTGATTATCCTTATTCAAAATTAACAGATGACAACTTTCAATACTTACCATATAAAACTGCTTTAAATGTAAATGCTATCAAAACTGATACACCTTGTGATGCAACAAGCGAAAGAGCTTTCCCTGAATATGGAGTTGCTGGTGAAGTTTGTAAAGGTGGACACATATTTAGAATGTGGGGAACAAGAACAAGAGAAGTAGTTTGTCCTATTTGTAATGGAACTGGTGTTAAGAAAACCAGACCAGAAATTAAATGGATTAAATTTTGGTTTTCAGCTGAAGGAAAATATATCGCCACTACAGCTGTTGATGGTCAAATTAGAAAAGGATCAAAGAGAAGTGTAGGTGGTCAATCATATATAGGAACACTTAATCTAAGCGATTATAGTGAAGGTAATGTAGTTTCTTTAAGAGAACTTAAAGACGGAGATGTTGCTTTAGTATCAATAAATAGAGAACTTACGGTTTGTTATATAATTAAAGAATATGAAAAAACATATGCTATTCAAGATAGACATTCTGGTTCATCTCCAGATAATACACCAAGAACTGTTTGGCAACAATATGGTTCAAGATCTTGGGCTTTAGTTAGTTCTGGAGATTATCAAGGTCAAATTAAATTACTATTACCAAAAGGTAAATCAGAAGAAATACCAGTTGAAAATGAACCAGATCCAATAACTTGGAATGTAGTTCTATCTCTTAGTAGATATGGTTTTGATACATCTACTAAGGATGTTGAAGATACAATAAAAGATGCTCACTTTGCGATTGTAATGGACTTTGGTAAGATTAAAACATCAGAATTCAAAACTAAATCATTAATTAAAGGAGAAAGAGAAGAATCAAGAGAAGGAGCAGCAGCTCTTATGAAAGATGATGATATTAGAAAAGAAAATCTTAAGAGATATATTGATAAAATATCTAAATCAGTAGATTTAAATAATGGATTCTCTGATATAACTAAAATACTTCCAAGAGTTTTTGGTGGTAGATTAGCTTTAGTTTATGTTATGAGAGGTAGAAATTTTGATGATTTTAACTACATTATTGATGATATATTTAAATTCATGAAATCAACTACTGATAGTGATAAATTAAGATGGTCTAATGAAGCAACAGAAACATTAAATAGTGTTTATAAATCAAATATAACTAACAATAAAAGATATAATGATCATTTAGATTTTACTAGAAAGGAAATTGAAAAGAATGAAAAACAAGAATATACTAGACTACTTGATAAACTAATGGAATTAAGTAGTAAAATTAACACATCTATTTTACAAAAACCGGTAGAATCATTAGAAGATTTAGAAATTACATATAGAAAAATGAGAACATTAAGAGATTTATTAAAATCTGATAGATATCCAATTAGAAGATTAGATTATTTCTTTGAAAGGTTTGGTAGTGATTCAACTGATAGAACTTATAGATACTTAGTAGAGTATGTAGATGAATCTGATATAGATAGCTATATAAATAATATAGATTCAATAATTAAAATTGTAGAGAAATTATAAAATAAAAAATACTTAATCAAGTGAGTTTATTCATTATTTGACATAATCTTTATATGTTTTTTCTATACCCTCTCTCAAAGAAATTTTATATTCCCAACCTAAATTTTTTAATTTAGAAACATCTAAAAGTTTTTTTGGTGTACCATCTGGCATATCTGTATTAAAATAAATATCACCTCTAAATCCAACAACTTCTTTTATTAATAGGGCTAAATCTTTAATTGTTATATCTATTCCGGTACCAATGTTTACAACTTCACTACTATTATAATTTAGCATAAGATGACAACAAGCATCCGCTAAATCATCAACATAAAGAAACTCTCTCATTGGTGTTCCGGTTCCCCAAATTTCAACTTCATCTTTAGCTTCTAATTTAGCTTCGTGGAATTTACGAATCATAGCAGGTAAAACGTGTGATCTATTCAAATCATAGTTATCACAAGGACCATAAAGATTTGTAGGCATTACAGAAATAAAGTTAGTGCCATATTGTTGGTTAAATGATTGACACATTTTAATACCCGCAATCTTAGCAATAGCGTAAGCATCATTTGTTGGTTCTAATGAACCGGTTAATAAGTACTCTTCTTTAATTGGCTGAGGTGACATCTTAGGGTAAATACAAGATGATCCTAAGAATATTAATTTTTTAACATTGTAATCTTTAGAAGCTTTAATAATATTAGATTGAATCATTAGATTTTCATAAATAAAATCACCTTTCATTTCCATGTTTGTTTTTATACCGCCTACTTTAGCAGCGGCAAGAAAAACATATTCCGGTTTTTGTTTATTGAAAAAATTATCAACTTCTGATTGACTAGTAAGATCACACTTACTTCTAATTGATGTGATAATATTTGTATATCCCAACTCTGTTAGTTTTCTAACTATTGATGATCCAACCATTCCACGGTGACCGGCAACAAAAATTCTAGCATTAAGTTCCATTTGTTTTATATAAATATTATACTAATTGTTTAAAATAAAAAAGAGAGTTTTTCAACTCTCTTACTTAATAAAAATTAATAATATAAGTTTTCATCTTATCAGCAGATTCGTATTGTTCATCCTGAATATGTTTATTGAAGACTATTAACATACCCAAAACACCATCATCAATTCTACTATCACATTTCTTGTACACTCTTGATAATATAGATTCAGAATCTATAACAGATGTTGTTTCAATTAAATCATTTTTATCTATTAATCTATTGAATAAATTATTTAATTCTTGAAATTTTTCTTCTGTCATATTTTTTACTTCTTAAGAACTTCTTTTGTGTAATAATCTTCAAAACCATCCATATAATTAGTTATTGATTTATCTCTATCAACTCCTATAATCTCGTCAATTAGTCCAAATTTCAAAGCATCATCACTAAAGAACCATTTATCATTTCTAGAAATATCAAATATCTCATCAAATGTTTTACCACAATTCTCTGCTAAAATTTTAAAAAGAATATAATTATACTTTTCAGCCTCAATTTGATTAATCCTTGTATCTTGAACATTACCCTGGGAACCGTGAGAAACCATATGGGTCATAATTTTTGAAAAAATCAATGAAGACCTCTTTCCCTTTTTTCCACTTGACACAAGAATTGATCCCATACTCGCACACATTCCCACATTAATAGTAGCAATATCACAATTTACATAGTTCATAACATCTCTGATAGCTAATCCAGCTAAAACCGATCCACCTGGTGTATCAAGGTGCATAGTAATGTCTTTCTTTTTATCAACTGAATCTAAAAACATTAATTGTGCCTGAACAACTGAAGCCATTCTTCCATCAACACCCCCTGATACCCAAAGGATCCTGTCCATCATGAGCCTATCAAAGACTGACATTTGTGTAACTCGTAGTTCTCTTTCTTCTAATATCATTGGTGTTAAAGATGATTGATAATCAATAACAGCATCAACCGTTGTTCCATTTATACCTTTATGTTTAGTCGCATATCTTCTAAATTCTTTTCCTAAGTTTTCCATATTTGTTTTTTATTTATTGTTTTAGTTTATAGTTAAAATCTTATCAATTGTTTCGTTATTAATGACAATCCTTATGATGTCTAAAATCTTTTATACCAATATAAAGTGTTACTAATCCAATAACACCCCATACAACACCAAGTATTGGACTATGTAGAATAGAATCTTCTGGAAGTATTGAATCACTTACCAATAAAAGGGATTGTATAAATTGTAATAAGTGAAGAATTGCATGAATCAAATTAATTGATCCAAGTGATATTAATATCAATGATTTGTTTTTATTATTCATCTTATAATTCCATTTTGATTTTATATTCTTAGTCATTTAATAACTCTTTTAATTTATTATCTCTCATATAAGGTAGTAAATTCTCTAAATGTATAGTACAAGTTATATTCTCCATATGAGGCGTAACACCCCTTTTATCCTCAACAAAAACACTATACTCAACCTTAACATAATCATCAAATTTATTAACCAATTTAATAACTACATGGGGTTTTGTTTTCTTATCAGACCAACACATACCATCTTTAAGATAATCCCTTACTACTTTATCCATTTTTAACTCCCAATTCATCTAATTTCCTATTTCTTTCTACTCCTTTAGTAATATCAATCATATATCCCTTCATTACTACTGAGGCAATAGAGATATTTATGCAGGATAGCAGGCAAGGTATAACTGTAAATATTGGATTTTGAATTACACACCCATGAATATTTAATGATATTCCTAAATTATCATCCATTACTACTTCAATAACATCTTCTATCTTAAAATGGTGATGATATCCAAGATCAGAATCTACTAAAATACTAACATTATCTTTAACTACTTGTAAATAGTACTTACTCATATTCCTAATGTATTTAACTTATTATCTCTTAATCTTTCTAATTCTTCAGTTCTTATATAAAGAATAAATCCCTTATCAAATTTATCCAACTCATCTAATCTATAACTACCTATATCTAATCCTATATACTTTTGAAAAGCATTTAATATCCATTGAGCACCAATTCCAGGTATAGCAGATGATTCCTCATCAGTTAAATCCTTTTGAATAACAATTTGTTCATTATGTTTAACTATTAAACTCCACATTATATTCCTAAACCATTTAATTTATTATCCCTATCAATTGCAATCTTATTAACTAATTCACAAGCTATTTGATGTCCCCTTTCCGCTTCATCCCAAGTGCAATATCTTTCTTGATATTGGTCATGTTCACCACCAAATATCATTGTTTCAAATAGAACAGGAGTTTCACCACCAAATGAATGATCCATACCTAAAAATACGGTAGAAACACTAACACCACCAAATTGGTCTTTACCAACTATACCATTTAATTTTGATAGATCCCATTTAGCAGAATCAAAACAAGGAATAGGTGTTTTACCATCTAATATGTAAAGTACAGTATTCATATTCCTAAATTATTTAATTTTTCATTTCTTTTAATGTATAATAGAAAGTCATTCCTACTGGTGGACCACTACTTGAATAACTTACTACACTCATATTTATATTTAACAAATATAAGAATTTTATTTCTAAAATCAAAAATTAATATATACCTAATATATGAAACATATAAAAACATATAAAATATTTGAATCTTTAGAACAAGACGTTGAAGACATCTTTATTGAACTAAAAGATGATGGGTATGATGTTGAAGTAGATATCAGACCACAGGGTCTAGAAATGTTTTCTATTGGTGTTTCTCGTGATAATCTATTCAATTGGTCAGATGTTAAAGATTACTTTGAAAGGACTTTAGATGCTATTGGTGATACTTGGAAGTTAGGTAAAATAGTTCTTAACTATTATCCACAACCACTTAATTATAGGGTAAAACGTCTGCACTTGAAGTCTGAAAAGTTCTCAGGTTCAAATTGGAATTACTTTAGACAATTTGTTAGTGATTCTGAATTTGTTGAAAATAATATGATATTTGAAATAGCTTTTGTTTTTGATAAAAATGAATTCAAATGGATTGAAAAGAATGATAAATTACAAAGAAAATTTGAATTCAAAGATTTTAACGAGGCTTTAGCTTTTATTAATAGACTTGCTACTATTTGTGAATTAATGAATCATCATCCAGAAATTAACTGGGTTTATAATAAGATTGAACTTACCCTATCAACACACGATGCCGGTGATAAAATTACAGAATTAGATTATCAATTAGCAAATAAAATAGATGAGATACCTAAATTTTTAAATATAATATAATATATAAATCAATGAAATATCTAAAAACATTTGAATCAATGAATGACTACTCTGATAGAAATCTTAAACATTCTCGTTGTTTAAGATTTTTAGAAGATATGTCTCTTGAATTATCTGAAAACTTCAATGTTCAAATTGTTTCTTATGATGAAATTTATTACAAAGATTTACAAAATAAATTAGATGGTGTTGATGATGATTTTAAAGGGGATATAATAGTTAGAATACAAAAGAGAGGTGATTCAAATGTAATTAATCCATTTTATAATATAGGTTATGGAGCTAAACGATTTAATTACAATGATATTAAAGATGTATTATTAACAATGATAAGTTATATGGAATCAGAAAGATATTCAATCAGAGAAATTGAGGTGAGTAGTAAATATGTTCATAACTTAATACCAGTCCAATTAAAAGGAGAAGAATTAGAATTGAAATATAGACCAACTGAATTAGTAAATTATCCGATTGGTCAATTAGTAATAAATTTTAAGGCATGAAATATCTAAAAACATATACTCGTTACGAAATAGTTCCTGAAAAGACTAAATTATTTGAATCTAATGACAACTTTCTCCTAGATTGCCAAGATATTTTTTTAGAACTGAAAGATAACGGATTTGATGTTCAATTTAATACCTCTATTCCATTTTGTTTTGAAGTAAATATCAATTGTCCTAAACAATTACTATACTATTACACCTTTGAGGAAATATTAGAAACAATGCTTAGGTTAAATGACTTTCTTAAATTAAATAATAAAAAAGCCATTGTGTATGAAGGAGAATATCGATTATCAATTGGACCACTAAGCCATGTCATAAAAAATTATAGAGGAGAATATAAACTAACAAAATTAACAATAGTTATATTTATTAAATAATTCAAATGAAACATCTAAAAACATACAAAATATTTGAATCTAATGATAACTCTCTTTTAGTAAAAGATATTCCCGGATTTAATGTTCAATTTAGAGCATCAGTTACTAAAGGAATATTAATAGCTATTGGTGGTGCCGAGAGTAAAGGATCTAAAGTAGATATAGATAATAGTATTCTATCAGAAGTTATAAAAGTTTCTAGATTTGGAACGGATTCAAATATTATAATAATTCCAACCGCATCATCTTATCAAAATGAAATAGATTCTGAATATAGAACTACTTTTGAAAGAATTGGATGTAAAAATATAAAAACATTATTCATATCATCAAAAGATGGAGTAGATTCTGCTGATAATTTAGATTTATTAAATAATTCAAATATTGTAATGTTTTCTGGTGGTGATCAATCAAAAATAAGTGAATTTTTTCTAGGTACTAAATTTCTAAGTAGTTTAAAAAATAAATTTAACTCTGAACATTTTGTAGTAGCTGGTACATCAGCTGGTGCAATGTGTATGTCAGAAAATATGATAACTGGTGGAAAAGAAAAAGTTAAATGTGGTTTAGGTCTTTCTTTAATACCGGAGTTAATAATTGATACACACTTTATTGAAAGAGATAGACTTAACAGATTGATCCAGGCAATTTCTATTTATCCAAATAGAATTGGCGTTGGTTTAGCAGAAGATACTGCAATCATAATAAAGAATGATAAATTTAGGGTTATAGGATCTGGTAGTGTTACTATTTTTGATTCTAATAATTTAGAAAATAATTTGAAATTAAATGTCTTATCATCAGGTGACACATTTAATATACAACAAATGAAACATCTAAAAACATACAGTCTCTACAACAGAGTCTCTGAAAAGACTAAATTATTTGAATCAAACGAAAACTTCCTGCTAGATTGTGGAGATATTCTTTTAGAACTGAAAGATAATGGATTTGATGTTCAATTTAGAATTAAGAATGACCAAGGCTTCCCTTATACTGACCTCATAGCCGAAATAAATATCTCTAAAAGAGATGAATCTAATATGAATAACCCATACAACTTTGGGGAAATAAGTGAAACAATCTTTAGATTAAATGACTTTTTTAAATTAAATAACAAAAAGGCCACTATATATGAAAGTCCTCAATATTATGATATAGATTATATAGTAAAAACTTGGGGGAAAGACTATAGATTAAAAAGATTAACTATCTACTTAGAGCAATAGATATTAGGCGGATTTTAATAAAGATAATACCTTTTTTAATTGTGATGGTGGTGAGTTTTTTAAACCTTTATCATCTTTCATTAAATATTTATCATCATCCATATTCCATTTATTAATTTTTGGTTCCAATTCTTTTAATTTGTTAATAATTTCTGATGATTTTTCAACACCATAAACATTAAACATATCATCTATTTCTTCTACATCTTTTACCATATCTTTTAAAGATGGACTAACACGAACAGAATCATACAATATACTAATGGATTTTCCAATCTTTACATCATTTTCATCTTTTGAGTTATACATTTCAAATGTTTTTAGGAATTTTAAATCTATCATAATACTATTAATTTTTTTTATATATTAAATATATAATCTCATATTCCTAACCTATCCAACTTCATATCCCTTAACTCTTCCTTGGTTGGAATAACATTAAGTACATGTCTATTATCTATTACATAACCCTCAGACCTACCAGGATAAAGAAAAATCTCAACATCACTCTTAATACGAACCATATGCCATCCCATACCAACAACATACTCAATTATAGTATAAACATCAGAGTCATAAGTCCAAATATCATTTTCTGGGTAATTAGACATTACACTAACCTTATGAACCTTCATACCAATAGGATACCACTTCCTCAATAATTCCAATTGAAAATCCATAGGAGTAGAATTAAATCTCCTTTTCTCTACCTTAGTATGATTAAAGTAATCCCACTTCCTTAAGTATTTCTTACCAAATGTGCTCATTATACACCCAATTTTTTTAGATTCTTATCTCTTAACTCTTCTTTTGTTAATTTCCAGTCTGACCAATGGAAATTCAGGTTTGACACATGTAAGTCAATGTTCTTGATTTGCTTACAATAACACTTGGAACATAATCTAACATCCGTAGGCCATTTATTTTCAAATCCTTTTGGATTTGTTGAAGCGATTGATTTAATCTTACTACGCCATATTATATAAGTAACATCTTCTTTATAATACTTCCACTTATGTCCAAATATATTACACCTAAAACTCATTCTAATATCTTATTAATCATTATATCCCTCACTTCATCAATTGAATAAAACTTTTCCCTAGAATACCAAAAGTTTTGACCACTATCATTAATTATCTTAAATCCAATATCATCAACTTCAGTAACCAGATATGACTTATCTGGAGTTATACTGTTTGACCTAATAGATATATCATCTAAGACATCACAATTTCTTTTACACCTAACAATCATATACCCAATTCTTTTAACTTCTTTTCCCTAACTAGTACCAAATACTCTTGAATATTAATTGAAACATCATCAGCAACAACACTATTATTCTGACCACCAAACATAGTTAAATTATTCTTATACTTAACATTCCACCTATCAAAATAAACTACAATACGATCACGATTAAGATCAGTATTAATACCCTTAATCTTAATATCATAAACAATCTTAGTATCATATACAGGGAATAAATGTGAGATACCATTCTGCTTAAACAAAACACAATCCCTAATCAAATTCCAATCTAACTCTTTTAACTCACTCATATTCCTAAATCATTTAACTTTTTCTCCCTAACCAAACAGAGATCCTTAAACCTATTTATATTATAATACCACGATTTATTACCAACATCAATTACATATCCAATGTAATGAGTAAAGTTATAATGCCTAACCGAGTAAATAACATCTTTATCCAATAGGGGCTTATCATCATCCCCTCTCTTATAATACAAATCCTCATCCCCAAAATAAAGATCACTATTATCTACACAAACTACACTAAACTTCATAGTGACAAAGATATAAAAAATAATGATAAGTGAAAAATATTACAGAAATATAACTAATAAACACCCAATTGTTATCAGTATGAAATTATACTTCATATGCAATGATGTAGAAGCCAAAAGAGCTTCTTCACTACCTAATACCCTATAAACCTTACAATACCTAATAGAAAAGATAAAACCAGTAATACACAACAACATCGCCACAAATAGGGGTATACCCATCACCATATGAACCATCCCAAATATAATAGACTTCTTAATTCTATCACCTAAATCAATAACTCCTTCACGAAACATAATTTCTTCCATCTTAGCTAAATAAGGCAAACTAAAAGTCATTAAGACCCAAAACAATATGACTAGGGAACATATCCACTAGTCATAGGTGATGTAACTAAATTCTGAGCTTGACCACCAGATATAAAACTAATCCAAGAAAACTTTAACCAAAGAGGAGGATTTAAGGATATAATAACACCAACAGATACTAAAACAGAAATAACTAATAAAAGAGCCCATACCCAATCCCTTACCCACTTTATATATAACTTTAATAAAGACTTATCTTTACGAAACATCTTAAAGGCATCCCTTATTGCCATTATTGTTATTAAATAACCAATTACCTTTATTACTACAATTATATTTCCCATTATTACAATTTGTTTTATTTATGTGATTACTCAGTTTAAAATTTTTTTTACCGAAATTTAAAATTTTTTTTACCGAAATTTAAAATTTTTCCATTGCTTCCCACCACAAATATACAAACAAATACCAATATAAACAATATAAAACCAGTGATTAAATTAAAAAACATAGAAGATATCAAATGGAACAAATGGGGCGGTATGATACACCCTAATGACTCCCTAATACAACACAATGACTCCCTAATGAAAGTAAAAGACCTAACCAAGGAAATCAAGAAGAATAGAAAGCAATGAGAGATATTAAAATCAATTCAATAATAGACCAATGGAAATAAAAATAATAGACTATAATAAAATACTTTACAAAGAAGTAATAATAAAAACACATCCAGAGTTTATCCAAAATATATACGCCAACACCCTACTGGAATCAGAAATAGAAGAATTCATTATAGAAGAACATAAGAAAGCAATAAGAATAAACAGAGATAAGAAACTGAATCAAATATACTTAACTAAATAATAATATGATAATAAGAGAAATAAAAGTAGGAGATAGAGTTAAAGTAACTACTGCATTTCCTTCAATTAGATTAAAAGGATTTAAAAAAGATAGAGTCAATGATGAAGAAAGAGTAGAAGTAATCCAAATATATGAACCAACGAGAAATGATATTCATAGAATCTTCAAAAGTATAATCCCAAGAAGATATAAAATAGAACTCCTAAACACCATAAATACAGAAGGGACTAATTTGACCAGATGGGTTAGTGAAGATGAGATAACTCTAGATTTAGAATATTATAGAAATATTAAACTAAATCAATTAGGATTATAATGTCTTACAGAAATTAAGTATCATAAAATTAAAACCCTGCCCTCCTCTAACAACAGTTGACATAAACTCTGACTTACTTAAAGGCCACTCAGGGGTCGTGAACTCCTCACTCCCACCAGATGTCTTACACTTAAGACAAGTAAAAACATCCCGATTGATAAGGACATTCTCATTACCACAATTTGGACAACATTCATAATATTCCCAATTGTCTCCTTCATAAAAAGATTTCTTAGAATTCAATGTATATCCAAAAGATTCTAAATAAGAAAAAAGGTGCTCAAATGTAGTAGACATATTCTTAAGAGATGTAACCACTCCCTCTCCTTCTCCTATCTCAATCATGATAAAATCATATTTGTCTTTAACCAAAACCTTATAAGGAATATGATTATCAGATAAATCAACTAAGATATCTTTACAATTATCAATTATCTGAGTATCTAAATTCTCTCTGAATTTCTTTAAATGTTTCATAGTTTATATATTAAATTGTCTATTTAGAAATTGGGTCGGATTTCTGTAAATGGGTCGAGGAGAGGGAGAATTTACTACAAAAAAATGGTTGGATTCCTGTAAGAGGAAAAAAAGATATACAGAAATCCGTGCATAATTTTGTAATAGATACAGAAATCCGGTTCTTTTTCTGTAGTAAAATGTGTCTCGCCTATAACAGCTCATATCAACCTGTCTGAACTCTTCTTTCAGTACTAAATCTTATATACTCAGTTGTCTACATTATGGCGATCAATAAATTAATATATATAGTATATGTCAGATGAATTTGAAGGCGCTAAGCGTAAGAAAAAAGTAGATAACCGTAAGAGGTTTATTGTCAGAATTGATCCGAATCTACACAAGGAATTTTTAGATTATTGTGAGAGCAATAGTTATGTAACTGCTAAGTTAGTAGAGAAGATACTAAGGGCATTTCTAAAGACTAGGGATGATAAGTAGTACTAATAATAGAGATAAGAAAGAGTTAGACTTATTTATGATGGAGATATCTGTTGATTTGGGTATTAAGCGTATTAGGCGTATGTTTATAATAAAGAGGATATTTAACTTATAGATTCTGACTACAGAAAAATGTGCGGATTTCTGTAGTCATTTTCAATGACTCTCACTTCGTGAGTATCTCATTTATTATATTATTTCTAAACAAAGGTGTTATATATCTACTATATGAATAAGGTTGGTATACTTCCATAGTTAGGGCCAATTCTTTTAATCCGTCTGATATTGATACATAATCTTCTAAAGATTGATGTGTGTAGTTATTGTTAATAACATCTACTTCTAACTTAAAGAATATATCACCGGTATGAATATCATATAGATTTAAGGTATAATTGTCAATTTGTTTACGATCGACCGGAACTATCTGTACTGAGAACCATTTCATATTATAACATTTCATGTGGACAACTTAATTTATAACACCTGTCTTGTGCATCTGAGGAGCTCTTACAAGGTATTAATTGATAGGTCTTAGTATTGACTATGTAATGTTCTTTATTAATGAGGATATGAGTATATCCAACTATGTCTTTCATTAAATCAAATAAAGTGAATACATCAGCATTACGACATAAAGTTATTTCGGCTTTAATATAATGACCGTTTTGAGGAGTATTAAATTTTATCATAGTGTAAAGATAAGGATAATAATTGATATATACAGAAAAATGTGCGGATTTTTGTATATATCAGATATTAATATATACTAAAAAATAAATAAATATATGATTAAGAAATTCAATCAATTTATATTAGAAAATGTTAATATAGCTGATATGAGAAAAAACATCTTAGATATTAGGGGTAAAGAGGTAGATGTTATTGGGTCTAAAGATATACTACCTGGATTTGAGGCAGATAATAGAGAAGGTGATGAAGATAAATCTTATTATGATTTAGTGTCACCAGTAGATAGTAAAGGTGAAGTACATGTCCTTGCTAAATTGTCAGTTGAGAAGGGTAAAATCACTAATATAGAGCAAATGAATGATGAATCTATTAATGATTATTTAACAAATAAGAAATAATATGTTTTCTTTAGCTTTTAGGATATTTATCAATAAATAACTTAAAAGTAATGTGGCATAAATCATCTCTCATGATTTGTATAATTTCTTTTTCTTCTGGTTGATTTAATTTAAGGTAATCAATTGCTTTTGAAGCTAGTGATGTATCTTCTATTGATTGGCAGTTATCAATAATTTCACTAACCATATTTACTTCTATTTGTCTAAGATAGGGGCTTGTCATTATTTTTGTCATTTTTGTTGTTTTTTGTTAATTTATGATATTAATACAGAAATATGTGCGGATTTCTGTAATTTTTTTAAGTGTTCTTTATTTTAACAAAGATAATCATTTTTAGTGAACTCTACAAATTATAAGTGGAGTTTTTGATATTATTTATGAGAAACATATAATAAGATATATAAATAAAATTAATGAAAATAGTATGAGTGTTGGTTGGCCAAGGTCTTAGACTTATTCAATTTATATTAGGATTAAAATTCAAAATTGGTTCCTATCATAAGGAGGATAGGATTGGCTTTTTTATAACCAACTTGTTCTGATCCTTTATCTAATGTTGTGTTAAATCTAATATTAGTATTTAAAACAAATTTCTTAGTAATTTTCCAATCTAAAGATGTGCCATAATATAGGTCTAGATTAAATTTATTTAGATAAGCTATATTTAGTGAATTATCTTTAAATATTTTATAAACATCGCTCATAAAAAATAACTGAGGAGCGATATTAACTAACTTCGTTTTGTATTTGTATGTGTACATTAACATACCTCTATAATTAACTTCACTGGATGGAGACATTTGAGGATAAATCAAATCAACAAAATTGCCTAAAGAGTCTACTGTATACTCACCTTGCCATTGGCCTTGGTAGCTTCCCCAAAATGTTTTAGATGCTACTAAGCTATAACCGAATGTTCCACACTTTTTAGTTCTAATTACATCTATAAATGATAGGGTGATGTCGTTTTGAAATTTAAAATCTGTTGAATAAAATGATTGTAAAGTGGTTGTTCTCTTTTCCACATTTCTACTAATACCCCATCCTATGCCATAGTATTTCCAAATAGGGTTTACTGATAGTAAGAATTTATGTTTCCATTTATCATTAGAGGATGATCTATTATATCCTAAGTTAAGAGTGGTAGATATTTGTTTTCTAATTACACCAATTGAAATATTTGATGTTGAAAGAACATCTTTTGAGAAATTAACATAAGATTGTAGAACACCTACATTGTTTAGATTACCACTTTCACCAAACAACTCTTTATCACTCAGTTTTAATGTGTCTGGTTGACCTATTTGACCAAATGATGTCCTTGGAAGAATGAGTAATAAAAATAATAATTTTTTCATTCATTATATATTAATTATATTATATCATTCTAAATCCTAAATAGATTTACTTTGGTAATAGGTTTATTTTGTTAATCTATTTTTCAATTTTTGAAAACCAAAGGTCAAAAAAAAAGCAGCCTACTTCTGATTTCTTCAGACATTTTATAGTCCGCCCGTCTGTGAGATCCTTATAGTTACCGCTATTACTACCTCATTTTTGACATAACAAAGATAAGGAATGATTTTGATATATCCAAATTAATATATAGTTTTATGAGATATATTAAGAAATTTAATGAGTCTTGGAACAACAACCCAAAAGTATTGTTAAAAGAAGAATATGTAGAAAAATACGCACTTGTTAATGAGTTTCTTACCACTGATTTAACTAATCTTAAATTAGCAATAAATAAATTCAAAGTTAAAGTTACCGATTCAAAAGTAATTAAAAACATAGAATCTATTATAACAGCTCAGTTAATAGATCCATATGCTAATATTGAAAATACTGTAGATCGAATACATAATTATTTTAAAACTATTAACACTCCAAAAAAATATGACGAATATTTATCACAAACATTTGACCAAGCACTTTATCTTAGCAATTTAAAAAAATTAACTGAAGATGAGGATCATTCGTGAATTGTTTCATAAATTGTTCTTTTTTAAATTTACTGCCATTTTTACAAGTTATTTTTATAACATATATATTATATGTCTAATATCTCATCTAAAAATCAAGAATTGATAGTGAGGTAAGAATTCTATAAAGATAACTATTAATCTTCTCCGTACAGAATCATTGCTTGTGCGTAGGTCATATAGTCTCCATCATGAGCAATACTAACACCGCCTTCTGTATGCCATCCATCTTTTAGGAATCTCATTACTGTCTTTACTAATTGATCTTTATCAGATGATTCTAATATTTCATATTTCATAAAACAAATATAAGGATAATAATTGATATAATACAGAAAAATGTGCGGATTTCTGTATATTAAAAAATGTAAGTACTGTATTATTTTTTTGTAATACTTATTGTGATGTTATTGAATTTTCTATCAGCACCTACAAATACTTTCTTACCAATCCATTTGGTGAAGTCAACATCTTTATAGTAATCTGTGATTTCTTTATCTACTACTTTAACACCTCTATTAGTTGCCATCGCAACTCTACTTAGAACATGCCAACGCATTCTAGTTTCCCAATACGCAGTATCATATCCAAATTCTTTTAAGATATTAAGTGCATAAAGATCACACCAGAATTCTTGTTGATATCTTTTACCAGTATCACCATCAATGATGTGTTTAATCTCATGTAAACAAACACCAAATCTATCTATGTCAGATACATAAGGAATTTTTATTTCCCTGGTTTCCCATATAGCCCAACCACAAGAAGATTTACTTCGTTCAGAGATTTTAATCTTATGTTGTTTAATAAGTTTATTAAGATAGGTCTCAGCTTGTTTTTGGTTAAACATCATAGTGATTTGATTTAGATTACAAATATAGTTATTTTATTTCACATACACAAATTTGGTTATATCAAAATCATTACTTACTAAAGTTGTTTATATGAAATATAAACACTATCTTTGTTATGTCAAATATGACGGGACCTTATTACAAATAAGTAATTTATTTATTTATTTATTAATCAATTATATTAAACCAAAAAACAATTCTATTGCCTTTAGTTTCTGTTTCTGGTTTAGATTCTAATTCATCTAATACCTCCTCAAACTTATAGGATACATCTTCTATAGTTTTTGTTCTACCATCTTTATTACCAGCTACCTCATATCCAAAATAATTAAACCTTATTAAAGTAACATCACTAGCACCTTCTTTATTCATTATTATATCTTTAATATCTAAAAGAAAGTTTAATTGTTTAAGGTCAGAGTTAATATCTGAATATAATATACCACTACGGAGATTATATGGATCATTACCATCCTCTAAAAAAAACCCAACTTCTATTTGTTTACCATACTTAGATTGATTAGCAGTTACAAGTGTAAAGAACTTTCTAATATTACCATCTTTATCTTCTATATGTGGATAGATATGATCTAGTGATGTTTTTATACTATCTGATAATTCAGATATTAAGTTACTTGATAGACCAGACTCATTAAATCTTTTTAGATATTTCATAGTTGTATTTTTATTTTATAATTGTATCGGAGATTCATCTCCATTTGATTCTTCCATATCAGGAGGAAATGCACCATCAAGCCAATCTTGTAGTGGAGTATCACCACCAACCATTACAATATCATCCTTTATAGAATAAGAACCAATACCCAATTCACGGATTGGCAAATCTTCAGCAGTATCATAAGTTTTACCACCAATGGTAATAGGTTTAATAGGTGTGTGACTCATTTCTTCAGAGAAGTTCTCAAATAATTTAATATATTTCATAATTGTATATATTAACTAATTTTTACAATAAAAAAACCCTCTTATTATTAAGAGGGTTTTTTATTTATATAATTGTTTTAGATAACAAAAGGGAAGTTGAACAATTCTAATCCAAGTGGTTAAATCCTTTTTGAGAAAATGATTTAGCTGCTTTTAAGAAGTCCATCCAAGCCTCTCTAAGTTTAGAGACATTACCTTGATACTCTTTTTGGTAACTTTCAAAGTTCCATTTATGATCTCCAAATGCTGTACTAACGGTTGGATTAGAGGCATATTCATTACCCTTTTTAAGATCTTTGTTTTCAAAGTGTCTAATACTTTCTTCAATAGGACCTAGCTTTTCAGAACTTATTATCTCACCATAATTATCTAACTTTGGTAACAATTCATTCCATTTTTTAAGCATCTCAATATCTTCTTCAACAAGTCTAAATGAACCAACATCCTCTTTATCAAAAAGAGTTTGTATTGTTCTTATCCAGTCTCCATTACCTTCATTTATTTCACCAAATTTTTTAATATGTTTCATAGATTTATTTTTTATTTTTATTATTGTATATATTAATTATTTAACTTCATATTGTTCAAATAATTTAATATGTTTCATAATTGTATTTATTTTATTATTGTATATATTAACTAATTTTTACAATAAAAAAACCCTCTTAATTAAGAGGGTTTTATTTAATATAATTGTTTTAGATTAAATCTTTTATCATAGAAGGATCTACTTTGGAATCCATATTATCAAAAGCCATTTCAATGTTGTCATCTTTAAGTAACGCCATAACCAATTTTTGGTTATATCAAAATCATTCCTTATCTTTATATTATAAAACCACTACAATATGACATTTAACATAAACCAAAGATTTCAATTCCTTAATGACCTTACAACTATGGTTGTTAATAACACTACTCCTTCCTTAATCGTAACTGGTGAAGGCGGCCTAGGAAAAACTCACTCTGTTACCGAAACTATTAAATCAAATGATTTATCAGAAGATAAATATGTTTTCTTCAAAGGTTATTCAACCGCCAGAGGTCTATATAATACTCTTTATGATAACAATGACAAACTAATTATCTTTGATGATTGTGATTCTGTATTAGATGATAAAGTAGCCCTAAACATCTTAAAATCAGCCTTAGACTCATATGAAAAGAGAACTATATCTTGGATGGCTAAGATGAATAATGATGAATATCCTCAGCAATTTGAATTTACTGGTAGAATTATCTTTATATCTAATAAATCAATATCAGCTGTAAATGAAGCTATCCGTTCAAGAAGTTTAACAGTAGATTTAACTATGACACCATCAGATAAGATTGAGCGTATGAGCGCTATCTTAGAGAATATTTTACCAGAGTATCAATTAGAATTTAAGAAAGAAGCATTAGATTTCTTATCTGGTGTTTGCAATGAAGTAAGTGTTAATATGCGTATGTTGATTATGGTAACTAAGATGAGATATAACTATCCAGATAGATGGAAAGATTTAGCTTCTTATATGGTTAGAAGTTAAAAGATGAGTTCACAAATAAAAAAACCTCTGAATTATCAGAGGTTTTTTTGTTATATTTTAAATAGATAAAAATGCTATGAAAAAACTAAAACATGTTAAATTATTTGAATCTTTTGTAAATAGGTTTTTTATTATCTTTCAAAGTGTTTATTATCAAAATCTTCAAACTTCTTATAAAGTGAATCAAATCCTATTCTTACACTCATAAAATCATTAAGGTATTCTTGTAGTTCTTTTTGTAGTTCCTCTAAACGAGCATTTTTAAGATGTGGATTTATTGTTTCGATAAAATCCATTTCATCTTTCACTTTATTTAAACTATCCTTGATAGCATACATATCGTTAATCGAATTTGCATTTATAGCCTCTTCTAATCCTTCAATAGCATCAATCTTATCTTTAATTTCAGCTGGACTTAAATCATCCATTTTACGAGTTGTGCTATTGAATTTATATCTTGAGTTACCCATATTCTTTTGTTGGTCATCAGTATTAGGCTTGTTTTGTCTGTTCATTTTCTTCAATTCTTCTTTTTCAGCATTAGGATTAGCTGAGAAGTCTTTGAAATTAACTACTTTTCTATTTACATTGAATGTAGGTGGATTATCTTTATAAGTCATTTTATAGAATTACTTTTTTTTATATATTAAATTTAACATATCATTTCTTTCATTTTAGAGGATGTCTATTTTTTATATATACATATGATAAAAACAAAAATCAAACAAAAAACCAGTCACTATAATGACTGGTTTTTTTATATAAATAATTGAGGTCAGATAGAAGTTAATCAAAGAATTTATTTAATAATTAATTTCTTGAGTCTTATTTGTAAACTTAATACATTTAAGTTATTCATTATTAATGAAGCAAAATATGTTCCGACTGGTAATTCACTTGTGTTAATTCGGAAAAAATTCTCACCCTCAGCTAAATAAAATTCCTTTTTAATTGTTACAACCCCTATTCCATTATAAATATTTAAAATACCTTTATCATTTTTAGTTGAATTTATTCTAAATGTAATTTCATCTGAACTTGGATTAGGGAAAAAATTAAACATATCTAAATTTTTAATTGGTTCCTGTAGTGTAAGTAGAGCATTTGGATCATTATATTTTATAGAAAATTGCAATGAATCTAAAGGATCTAAAGTATTTATAAAAGAATATTTAATATAACTGTATCCAAATACAGACACCTCATCTAAATCACAACTTAAAACTTGATTGTTTCCTTGAATAGATGATGCAGATTGACCTGGAGTTAAGGTTATAGAATGTGGTGAAATTACAGTACTTGCTAAATAACAATTTCCAGCAAAACAAAATCTAGCAACAGCAGTAGTAGAATTAACTGAATTTAAAACAATATCATATCTTTTTACAAAATATGATTTTGTAGAATTACTAATATTTTTAATGTCTAAAATAATCTCTGTTGTGTTTTCAGCAGTAGTTGTAGTGTAAATTGTAGATCCAGATGCAACTGTATTTGTAGTGTTGATAAAATTAATTAAAATATTATCTTGACTAAATACTTTTAAAGAAAAAAGAACTAAATTAATTAATATTATTTTTTTCATTACCCCAATTAGAGTCATTCTCTTTTATTTTATTTAAAGTTTTGAAAGCTTTTTATTACACTAGGTGATAAATTAACAGGATATCCATCATCTTTATTTATAACAGATTGATTACAAGTACATTCATCACAACATTCACAATCTTCTTGACCATTACATTCATCACAACATCCACATCCAACTTCTTCTGAATCATCTCCTGACATCATATCATTATCATGTGTTTCATGTTCGTGGTCAATATTATGTCCTGCTAAAAAATTAAATACTTCTTCAATATCATCTTTAGATGTGGCTATATGGTCTACTGCCCAATTATGACCATCTAGTAAGATTGCATCAACTTTAGCTTCATCCATTTCTAACATCTCATCTACTAATCTTTTAATAGTTTTAAGGTTTCCAAAGAACATATAGTTACTAGTTTCACCGTGTTCTTTTAATAAATTAGACTCGTTAGATGTATAACTTTCAAATTTTTTTATTAGTTTCATAGTATTTACTTTATTTTTATATAATTATATATTATATATAGAAAATGAATTATTATCCGTATCTTTAAACTAATATAAAATAATGAATAAAATAAAACTGATTATATCAATACCCCTATTCATACTAATAAGATTGGTATTAATGTTTTTCAGTTCAATTATTTGGTTATTTAATAAAGAGTTATTTAATGATTGTAATGCAAAAGAAATTTTCACAAAGAAAGATATAATTAGACATTGGAAAGATTTTGATTAATAAAGACAACAAACACTTAAAAAATAGTATAACTAATTAAATTACCAAGTATGGTTCCAAGACATCTATCCAGATACTGGGAAAATATCTTAAACTCAACTAATATATAGTTGAATCATTAGTCAAAAATAATGAAGACCTAAACAACTTCATTGTATCAATATATTACTCATCATGAAAAAGTATTTATTTCCATTCATGTTAATGTTATCCGTTGGTTGTAAACAATATCAGTCTACACCCAGTTGGAACACCTGTGAGCAATATGAGCACATTTATACCCTACCTGAAAACAAAAACAAACCATGTATTGTAGAACAAATTATTTACAATGATGTTAAAGCAATTGGATATGTTACTCCTTGTGGGTGTTTAATAGTGATACCACATCCATCATTTAATGCAGGACTAAAATTCAAAGTTGGAGATACAATTTATTTAAACAAATAAAAGATTATGAGAACAATAATAAACAAAATCAAAAATTTAATTAGATGGTTTCCTGTCATTTGGAAGGACCAAGATTGGGACAGTGAATACACATTGAACATTTTAATTAAAAAGCTAGAACATCAAAGAGATTTCTTTTTATCTAAAGATACTAATCTTGCTAACAGTCTGGAAACAGCTGATGAGATACAATGTGGTATTGATAAACTGAGACGCACAAGAGATAGTTGGGAGCATTATGAACAACCAGCACATGATGAATTAGATAACAAGTGGGGAATAGGAGTAATGAGAACTGAAAAGTATGATGATTATTGCCGTGAAATTATATTTGATAGGGAGTTTGTCAAAACACCAAAAGATGAAGCAAAATATAAAAAAGAGTTTGCTACTAAACTGGCAAAAGCAAGAGAAGAATATGCTAAAGACAAAGCAGAAGCTTATTTATACCTTGCAACTAACATAGACAAATGGTGGGATTAAAAAATAAAAATAAAACAAATAAATTATGAGTTACATTATCGGAAAAGCTTGCGTTGATTGTATGGACACAGCATGTGTAGATGCATGTCCTGTGGATTGTATTCATGGACCAATAGACATTGAGGGTTCAGGTACAGAAGTTGAGAAACAAGGCAGAAGTGCCTTTCTAGGTGGGCAATTATTCATTGACCCAAGCACATGTATAGATTGCGGGGCATGTATTTCAGTATGTCCGCCAGATGCAATTTATGAAGATGAAGACACTGCAATCAAATCAGGTGATGAAGAGTCAGTACATAAGAATTATAAATTTTTTGGACAAGAATATCAATAAAAAGAAACTATGAAAAAAACAATTATGATGGTATTACTAGTAAACTTACTAAGTTTTACAAAGGCAAATGCACAATCCTTTAATAAAGAAACAAACTACAAACTACAATTCAATCCAACAGTACTTGGAGCAGTTGCTGGTGGAGGATTCATTGTAGCTGGAATATTAACAACTCCAGAAAAGAAATGGATTCCAGACAATGTAAGTAATTCATCTACTTTCTATGGACAACAAGGACATTGGGAAAAACAAAAGATTTGGGAATCACAAAGTCGTATGGCAGCAATTGCGTCTGGGTTATTAATAATAGGATTATCTATAACACTTAACTTTTAAACTGATGAATTCATCAAAACTAATTTTAAGTAATAAACTCAGTAACTTGTTTCGATATTTAATCTACAAGCGAGCACGTTTCTTAGTAAGGTTCCGGAGACTAATCAATAAAAAACTTACAGCTGATGCGGGTGTTTGTACTGAAACACAACAACTTGCAATTGCAGTTATTAAAAGAGCTATTAACTTTAATAACTCTGAATTGTTAATTGCTCCACTTTCAGGCACTAGATATGTTCATGTGAATGATATCTTTATTAGAATTGAGTTTCGAGATATAACAATAATTGACGGAGTATATTCTTATCATGTTACTATACCAGATTATTATGCTGATAAAATCTATCGCAAGTTTAACTTAAAATTAGAGACAAAGAGAAAACTATGGGAAACCAGTATCTTAACAAAAACAAATAGAAGCTTATCTAGTATATTAAAAGATTTTGAAAAAATAAGTACAACTAACATCGTACTAAAATGAAAACATTAATCACACTACTTATAACCATCAAAGCATTTGCCATTCAGCACAACCCATTAGACTCAACATATTACATTACTCTACCAACATGTGATATAGTCGCTGATAGAGTATTTAAAACAAGTGCAGAAAAGGCAGATTGGAATAAATTAAAAGCAAATGTTAAAAGAGTTTATCCTTACTCAATTTATGTTAAAATGAAATTATCTGAAATGGATGCTCAACTCTATTTTTATAAAACAGAAAAAGAGAAGAACATATTTATTAACAAGTCAGAAAGGGAGCTAATTAGTTCCTTTGAATCAGAGATTAAAAAGTTAACTGTTTCACAAGGTAAAATACTAGTAAAATTAATTCATAAAGAAACCAATTCATCATCTTATCAAATTATTAGAGAAAGAAGGGGCATAGTTCCATCAGTGTTATGGCAAGGAGTATCTTTAATGTTTGGGGGTAACCTAAAAGTAGAATACAATAAAGACACAGATAGAAATATAGAAGACATAGTTAATTTAATTGAATTAGGATTATTATAAAATATCTATAAATATTAAAATTAACTTAGACATATCAAAAATATTTCATATCTTTGTTTATTAAATTATTATTAATCTTATTAAAAAACAAAAAGAATGGGCAAAGTAATTGGTCAAATCGGTGGACTTCGTGTTCGCCAAACAGAAACAACTGGTCAGGTAGGTAACAAAACAGTAACAAAGTCAACAACAATTGGCATCTACTCTGGAAAGAAAATGATAGAAACTGGATTCAAAAATAAAGAATCAGCTATCGCTAGAGCTAAAGAAATACAAGCTAAGCTTGTTAAATAATTATTAAAAAGAAATAAGGGTCCTCATTACCATTATAATAAAAAGCGAAGAAGAAGTAATGTCAGCTATAATGGTTATGTAATGTCTATGATGCTATAAGTTTTCATACTTTCCTATAGTAGAGATAACGGGACTATTTATTAACAACAAACAAACAAGATATGAAAAGCAAAGAATTAGAAATAGCACTAACCACTTACATTGCATTAAAGCATAATCAAGATGGATGTATTGGGTTTATAGATGGATACACTCAATGCCAAGAAGATATGTTAAAAATCCTAAAAGAAGAAATTAAAAGAGCATTTATACATGGTCAAGGAAATGCTCAAATGATGGAAGCTGGATTAGAAAGAGATGAGATTGAAGATTATATTTATTATAGAATGTTAACATTAAACAAACAAGACTAATGAGACTAAAAGTAAAAGCTAAACCACAACTTTGGGACAAAAAAACAATAATCAGATTTGCATGGTATCCTGTAAGAGTAGATGATATAATAGTTTGGTGGGAAATGTACGAATCAACTTATGCCTATAGAAAAGATTGGTTTTATGGATGTTATTGGAATCTCGTAGAAAGAAAAGTATTTAATCAAAAACAAGACTAATGAAACAAACAGCAGTAGAATGGTTGATAGACATGCTTATAACAGAAAATGAAGTTACTTTGAAAGGAGAAAATTTCAAGCTATTTGAAATGGCCAAATCAATAGAGAAAGAGCAGATAATTAATGCTTGGATTGCAACGGATAATGAATTACAAAGAATAGCAGCAGAACAATACTATAATGAAACATTAAATGATGGTTTAGAAAATGAACCCTATATTTCAGATAACTTTCAAATTGGGCCTGATGGTGCTTATGAACACACTGAAGAATGGAATACATTACCAAAGAAAAAAGCAAAAGAATTAGTTAATAAGTTTTCAAATGAATGTTTATTGACAACAGATGGAGGTAAGGTAGCCGCTTTATTAGCAGTAGAAGAAATATTAAACACAATAGAATACTCATCACAAGCAGATGAGTTAAGTAAAGTAAATTATTGGATTGAAGTTAAAAAAGAAATAGAAAAGTTGTAATTATCTTAATCCGTTACAATAATTAATTCCCCTTCTATTATAAAACGGAAATCTCCCTCTTCTAAAACCATCATTACCATTATCTGATTATCACTAATAATAGTGACCGGTAATGAATATTGATTATTATAAACAAATCTACGAACCCTTTCAGATAAATCAAAATCACTTAAATTAGATAGATTAAGTTTCCTCATAGTATTTGTTATATATTAAATCTAAGACAACTTAATAAATTATAATATATAATTTAATGTTGAATAAAGATTATATAATTCCTGCCTTAGGTGGAAGACTCGGTAATAATATGTTTATGATAGCACACGCTTATGCAAAGTCTCTTGAGTTTAATAAACAAATGGTTATTGCCAAAGAACAACTAATATATGAAGGTAATGATTATTCAAAAAACATCTTTAGTAAATTCCAGTTTATTGAAACCTTTGATGATAATAAAAACTGTAATCTACAAATCCCTTCAAATGATAAACATAGTATTTATGTTGGGTATTATCAAAGTGAACGCCACTTTCAAAAATGGAGTGAGAATATAAAGTGGTTGTTTGGTCCTACATTTGAATTTATTACAAGAATAAAAGAAGAGATTCCAATTATCTTCCAAAAAGAAGTTACTGTTATAAATGTTAGAAGAGGAGATTATCTTCACTATCCTAACTATCATCCTACCGTGTCACCAGAATATATATTTAAGGCCCTGGAATTGGTTCCTTCTAAACAATACTTAATAGCTAGTGATGATATTCCATGGTGTAAAGAAAACTTAAATCTACTAGGTGCTATATACTTAGAAGGGTGGAAGAGTCATGAACAATTATGGATTATGTCTATGTGTCATCATTTTATTATTTCAAATTCATCATTTAGTTGGTGGGCAGCTTATTTATCTAGAAACCCTAATAAGAAAGTTGTTTCACCAGAAACATGGTATGGTCCTGAAGGACCTAATCAATGGAGTGAGATTTATTGCAAAGGGTGGATTATACTACCAACAAAATTTAAAGATGGATTTATTTATCCTGTTAAAATTAAAAGACCAAAATATAAGATAATTTTAAAGACTACTCATAAAAATTTATGGAGAGTAGATAATTGTGCTAATACATGGTTAAAGGGATTAGATTTTGTATGTCTTACTGATAAATTATCTAATAAATATCCAGAAATATCTGGTTCTTTAAAAGAAGATTATAATAGTTCAGAAGAAAAAACTGTACACATGATTAATTTAGTTAAAAACACTTCACAATTTGATGAATATGACTGGTTAGTATTTATAGATGATGATGCTATTTTAAATGTAAATAAATGGGGAAATATTATAGAGTATTTAGATAAAAATATTGTTTATGGACTTTATATGCATGGTTCTTATCAACCTCAACCTACTTTAATATATCCATCAGGAGGTTCTGGTTATTTCATATCTCCTCAGAGAATTAAAAATAGTCAAAATATGACTGATAAGGGTTTTGGATTTGAAGATGTTTCTATAGGAAAATGGATAGAAGAAAATGAAATAACTCTATTAGATCATTATTTTATTAATGGTGAAAAACACAATTTATTATTAAATGGATGGTTTCCTTTTCCTGAAGAATATGATAAAATACCTAAAAATGAAGTGAATGATTCAGACTATCCTCAAAAACTTCTAAATAGTATTATAAATCATCAAGAAAAACAACTTTGGTTAAACCAACATTTAACACATCATTATATAAGAAACATTCAATTTATGGAATATATAAACAAAGCATTTAATATGAATAGACTAACAGAAATAGCAAATAGAATAGGCACAGATAAGGGCACAATGGATTATGGTCACCATTACACCATCTTATATCATGAGTTATTAAATGAATTATCTAAGAGACATGTAAAAATGTTAGAGATAGGTGTAGCCGATCCTAGATTTCCTGGAGCATCTCTTGAAATGTGGAATGAATACTTTCCTGATATTGAACTTATAGGATATGATATTAATCCAGATGCTAAACAGTTTGAGAAAGATAATGTATATGTGTTTATTGGAGATCAAAACAACCCTGAACATCTTGAAGAATGTATCAAGACTTATGGAGCAGATTATGATTTAATTGTTGATGACGGATCTCATTATGGAGAACATATAGTTACAAGTTTCAAAACTCTTTATCCATATTTGAAAGAAGGTGGTATATACATCATAGAAGATTTACATGCTGCACAGTTAGATGAGAAGAAGATGATTGAAGAAATTAAAAATCTTAATTATGAATGTAAAGAATTTTATCAAACACATCATAATAAACTTCTAATTATAGTTAAATAAAAAATTTTATAGTTACCGATATTACTAACTCTTTGACATGAATGTTTTTGATACAATTAGGGTTGAGAATTCTTTATTATATAAATACCCATTGATGCAGCACTTACAATTGATATCCATTTGTATATCTTTTGTCTTTTAATATCTTTATTACTTTTAATAATAGTTTCATTCAATAAAGATATTTCTGAATTTTTTAATTTTAGGGTATTAACTTGAGAAGTTATATTGGACTGTAATTTAGACTCTATCTTTCTATACATACTTATTGTTTGTCTACAAGAAACAGAATCATCATAATTCTGGGAAAGTAAATCTAAACTTAAAATCAAAGAACTTAGAAGTAATATTTTTTTCATAACACAATATATATTAAAATTTAAATTCTCATATTATAATTTTTTGAAAGTTATATATACTTTATGTTTAAATATATCTCAGAAATATTATCACAATTTACAAAGACTCAAAGAGTAATGGCTCTTCTAATGGTGCTTACTACAATTACTATTATTACTATTGGTCCTAGTTTAATTGATTCTATTACTACAGATAGAAAGGAATTAGAATTAAAGATAACTAAACAAACAGATAGAATAACTTCATTAGAGAATCTTACGGATACATTAGATTTTGAGATTAGAAAAAATCAAAGATCTTGTACTCAAGAGATATATGCTAGAGAAGAAGAGTTTATTAAGATGTTAGATGAAATTAGAGCAGAAGTTTTTAAGTCAAAATTATCTACACATAAGAACCGGTCTAATGCAATGATGAGGTTTAATGATACTATTAATTCTAAACCAATCACTCATATTGAACCTAAAGTTAAAGTAGATATTCGGTCTTTACTTAACAAGATTGATGAGATGAAAAAGAAGATTAATCATTAAACAATAAACTTAGAAGTAATAGGAAGGTAAGTAAAAGACCAACACACATTACTGCAGATAATTGTTTAAGATTCTTTTCTGGTAGGTTTTTAAGACCGTTAAGAGGATTATAAAAAAACATATCTTATATATTAGATTAATTGTTTTAGTTTTTGATCTCTTATTGATTTAATATCATGCGCTTTTATTCTTCCTATGATAGTCACATAGTTATAAACAGATGTGTCACATCCACACCCACAACCATCACCAGCACTTCTTGACTTAACTAAATCACTATCTATGAAAGTTATTTGTTCAGACCAATCATAACCACCACGGTAGTAGTCAATATTCTTATTACAGAATTTGACATAGTGTTGAGCTGCTTTTATAGTATTAAATATAATCATATAGTTAAATAAAAAGGTATTGATTCGCCCTTAATCGGAACCCGGAGGTTGTAGAGCTTTCACACTACGCTCTCTCAAAGGTTGTAGAGCTTTCACACTACGCTCGCTCAATACCAAGCGAAACAAACAGAGAGGTGAAATCATGTTTGGAGTTAACCTTATTTCACATAAGGGGTTGCCTTTCTATTGTTCTCTCCGAATTCGAGAGACTCAACCAATAATATAAAGATACGGATTATATTTGTAATATTTTACTTATAATATCTAATTTCTTTATATTTAGTATTAGTAAATTTTTTTAATATCTTAGTCATTTCTACATCTTTATTAAACCTCACTATTAATGTTTCTAATGTATTTGGACCATGAATTGATTCATAATGTTCTTTACTCCTATAATCTTGTGAACGATTACAAGTACTGTTTATAGGTATTGCAGTTGCCCTTACCCAAACTACAATCTTTGCAATAGGTTTATTTTGATAATAAACTGTATCTTTATTTACTGACCATTCCATTAGTTCATTAGTACTAAGTAATTGGGGTTGAATTATACAACCGGTTAATAAGATAAGTAATATAAGAAATGTTTTTTTCACAACTTATTTATTAATTTAATCAAGTGTCTTTTTTATATTTTTGATAATATGTTTTGTATTTGCCTTTTAACAAAGATATATAAAAGAATTAATATATACAATATGGGTTCAAGATTATTTGCTTATAATTCGGGAGCAACTGTTTCAGGTGCTAGTCAATCAGGAAGTTTAGCAATTTCTAATAATTCTAGTGGTGGTGGATCAGTTAGTTGGTGGAATGGACCCGATGAAGATTTAGGATATGTTATTGCTTATCCAGATACTAGTGGTAAAAGAAAAGCTGCTGGTGTAACAATTAGTGGTAATTCTGTTGGTTTTCTAAGAACTACAGTTAAAACAGATGTTGCTTTTTTATCAGTTGTTAATTATTTAACAAATCAAGGTTTTTTAACGGCATCTGTAGCAGCTAATTGGTTAAGTACAAACGGTTATTATACATCTTATTCTGTTAGTACTGATTTAGGTACTTTAGGAAACCCAGCTGTAAGTGCTCAAGCTATTTATAACTCAGGTCAAACTACAGATGGTTGGTATTATATACAAACTTCTAATATGGGTTCACCAAGACAAATATATTGTAATATGACTGATCAGGGTGGTGGTTGGATGTTAATGACTTATAATCCAAATGTTAATATTTCATCTGGTACTCCTTATCCAAATCAATGGTTAGGTGGAACTGGATCATTTGCTTCAATGATTTCAATTGATACAAGACAAGTTTGGTATAATAGTGGAACGGCTCAATGTACTCAAGTAATGAAGATGGCTACATCGGCTACTGCTTCTTTAACACCTTTATTAACTAATATGCAAATTGCTAACAAAGTAGTTTATACTAATCCAAATAATCTACGATTGACAGCTACATTCTCTTCTTCAAGTGCTGTATTTACTACTAACACACCTATGACAGGTACTTGGTCAGGTGTTAAAGGACATACTCAAATGACTAGTAATTTAACAGTAAATGCGCCAGGTGATTGGGTTTATGCTACAAGTGGTGGTTGGTGGACGGTCTGTGGACCATCTACTCAGTTATCTGCGGATGGTCGAAGTGGTAATGCTCAAGGATCAGGTTCATGGACAAATATTTCAAATAATAATATTTATGGTATGGCAAATGTTACCGCTACCACTAATTCACTTAGGTCAGATATTAAAACATATGCTGTTTATATTAAATAAAATTAATTATGGAAAATCTAAGACAAATAAATGATATAAATTATATACCAAATAAGGGTGATACTGTTTATTTAGATAACAGATATGGATGCTTATTAGATAGTGAATTCAATCAAATACTTTGGTCCGACAATGAAGAAGTTGAAGATTGTATAGGTGGTTGGTCTTCTTTTTTACAAGCAGGTGGTTACATACTTGTTATTTAAAATTAAATATAAACATTTTTTTATTCAAATATATTCCGTATATTTGTTATATGAAAAAATTAACTCTCACACTTATTTTATTGACTTGTGTTCAATTCGCAAAAGCAGAAGGCAACCCACCACTTACTATTGAGTATAAATATAAGACGGCATCAGACACCACTTATTGCTCTAATCTAAAATTAGATGATAACTTTTGTTGTAATTTTATTATCACTTCTAGTCCATCCAAAACTAATGATAATATTATGTTAATCAAGCACACTAAGACCGGAGTTGTACTAGGTACCTTTTATGGTAAACCCCCAAAGAGTTTTATTATGGAAGTTTGTAGTAAACAAGGATATTTAGATCCAGATAAAGTTGATAAGATAGTTGCAGATATGTTAAAGGTTAATTGAGATGTTAGTTATTTTATCATTAAGGGTGTAGAAGATATACAACCTGTTTCGGTTATTATTTCGGTATAATAAACACCAGTTGGTATTTTACTAATATCTATTTCTGCTTTATATCTACCAACTGATTGTTCTTCATTAATAATAGTTTCTATTACATTGTTTTTTTTATCTACTATTCTAATAGTTATTCTATTTTTATAAGGAGTGGTGTATATAATATTCAATATTGATTTAGATATGTGTTGGCACATATCACTCTCAATCTTAGTAAAATATATTTTTTCTAAAGATACTATATCAGGAGAATCATCAAATAATTCTTTATCTCCTGAGTAAACCCATTGTAAATCATCAATCACTATATTACTTTTATGTTCTGCAAACTTAGGACTAAAACCGTGGAAAGGACTACTACTTGGATAAATATTAATCTTAGCAGAATCACACTTTGTTGTAGGTGATGTATAAATAATAGGAATATTTAATTGTTTATAAACAGATGTTGAGGTAGTAATGATTGATAATTTATTACTTTTTCCTGCAGTTGAACTTCCCCTTTTCCATACTTGGATATCAAATAATAAAGAATCTCCTGATTGAGGATAAAACTTATACCAACCAATTAAGGCAATTGGAGAATTAGATGAATGTAAAGATTCAACTCTGTGTATTTGTGATTTTAGACTTATTGATAGGAGTAGTAATAAAGTAAATATAGTTTTCATTTTTAAATATCGGGTTTAATCTATATATAAAGATAATTACTTCTATTAGAAATTATTATTATATTTTTTGATAATCATTTAGTTCATCATCCCAATGTCTAATATCATAATGAGTAAAATCAAAATTCACATTGAATATAGAAAAGTTTAAATCAATTCCTTGGTGGTCGCATCTACGAGAAAAGTTAAGGTTTAGTTTTAATATGTAAAAGTCTAAATACAATTGGAAGTATGTTTTATCTTTAAGTATTTGAATAGAGAATTCTAATCCTCCAAAATACATAGCACATAAATAGAATTGTATCTCAAGAATTTTTAATTGACTAAGTTCAATCATTTTATAGTAGAAAGTTTTTATCATGTTTTATTAATTTAGTATTGATTCTATTTTATAATCCCTCAGAAATGCTTTAACCTTATCTCCATCTACTCTTAAAGATTCGGCTGGGACAACCTCATCTTTTGGTAGTGAATAAATTAATCTAGAATCGGTATCTGATGATTTACCTCTATGGTGATAAATTAGTTCAATTTGAGCAACTACTGGATATGTATACCAAAAGTAATCTGCTAAGGGTTCTCTTAATAAGATATCTAATATATCTTTAAGTGATTCTTTCTCACTAACACAATGGTTATTACTTTTCAATAACCACCCAGTGAAATCTTCTTTGAAGCAATCTTTTATATTCATATCAGTATATCATTTAATTTCCTATCTCTTTCTAAAATAACCTTTCTTTCTATATAATTACTTATGTCATAAGTGAAATAAGATATTCTATATTCATCCTTTACAATACGGATAAAGTTAATTACACCTTGAAAGCTTTGAATCTCACTAAAGATTAATTCATCACCTAAGTCATACTTATTATAAGTATTGACTGATTTATCTATCTTAGTAAAAACAACAACCTCTCCTGGTCTCAAAGACTCTAACTCATTCAATGTCATTTAATTTTTCATTATTAATTAAGTATTAAAGATAAGGATAATATATATAATAAACAAGAAAGATTTATCTTATAACTAAACTACAAACTGGGTGTATTTCATTTATGCCATGAATCTTATCATAAACATATGGTCCACTAACTTGTATACTATCTCCTACTTTTGGAATAGGTATATTATTTTTATAGTTTTTACAAGCAGAAAAAATTGATTTTTTTGCACAAATGATTTCTAAGACTAAACATTCATCTTCATATTTCTGATTGTTTTTGGTTAATAGTTCTTTATCTTTTATATAAAGTCTTATATGAATATCACCATCTAGTTCAGATTTTACTCTTCTAACAACACCAGAAACTTGTTTTTCTTCTTCTAATATCTGTAATCTATTTGGATGATGAATATTACATGGACAAGGATCACCAAAAATTAATAATATCATTATTAGTAGTTTCACCCAATGTAAATATTTTTAACATATATATTTTTAACATCTGGTGAACTACATTTGCTAAGTATTAAATATAAAGTATTTCAATGGTGTGGTTATAAAGTTAGCAGTAATAAAACATTTACTTAACTATCGCTTAGACCTTAATAATAAATCTAACTCATTAAGTCTTTCAATTTCTTTCCATTGATCATTAACTGATTTTTGGGGTTTATTTTCCTCAATTTCTTTCCTACTCATATCTTTTAATTTTTCTAAATCATTAGAATATGTTATACACAGGCATCCATTATTTATTGTTCGTTTATATTGATAGGTATAAACAGGACCATCTGAAGATTCAACTATTGTTATATTTTTTCCTAAACTATGTACTATCATTATTAATTAGTATAAATAGATGTTACAACATAACAAGACATTTCTCTGAATGTTTTCTCATCTAATAAATCTTTGATTCTCTTGGTTGATACTATACAACCGTCAATATTAAGTTCAGGTAGGTTATTACTAACTAACCACTTATTAACTTTATTTAGATTCATAAAGGAACCTATCCGTTTTGGTTTATCCATTAATTTTAGTTTGACAATATTTAAACAAATATATGGATAATATTTGAATAAAAAAAACCTACTTATAATAAGTAGGTTTTTTGTTATATAATAAGATTTAATTTTAGTAATTAGTCCAATATCCGTAGGTCTTTAACCAGTCTCTAGCATCAGTAGCGAAACCTCCAGCAGTAACACCATCAAAGTATGGTCTAGCAAACGTCACAGTTTCAGGGGCATTAAAACCAACATTAGTTGATGCGGGTAATGCGTTAACTAAATTTAAAAAATCATCAGGTGATGATCCATTAGAAATCCAATATGTTGGAGTATCTGCTGGTTCATCAGGTGTAGTGCCTCCACCAGTACTTCTATTAACAACACCTGCGGTTGTACTATCGGATACAATAACAAAGTTGGTACCAAGGGCAATATTTGAAACACCTGCTACAAAGTTATATGAAGAAGTATTAGTTCCTGTTAAATCTACTATTATATTTCCGGATTGTGTAAGTCCGTCAATAATTTCGGTTCCTGATATTGTTGAGGTTGACCAAGCTGCGTCGTATACATGTGTAAGTGTTGGCATAATATTTTATTAATTTTTATATACTATATATAAAAATTAAAATGTCTTTTTTTATTAATATATACTCTAATGAGATACTTAAAAACATATGAGAGTTATTCAGATGACTTAGCAAAGTATTGTGAAGATATATTCTTTGACCTAATTCATGATGGTTCGAGTATTGATGTAAGTTTTCCAGGAAAGAAATCTATTAGTGAAGAACCAGCAAATATTCTTAGAATTGTTTTTAATGATAGAACAAGATCATCTTTTAACCCACTTAAATATATAGACGCTTTTTATCACTTAGATAGTTTTTTACAAAGTAGGGGATGGAGATATTTCTCTGATGGTTCTTGGTATGATACACATGAGAAACTAATGAAATCTTTTGAAATTGATATTGACTTATTATTACTACAAATTAACTATATTAAAGAATAATATATACCCTATGAAACATTTAAAAACATTTGAACAATTAATTACCGAGTCTAAGAGATTCAAAGATGTAGATTCTATTACATTAGATTGGTGTAATGATAATATTACTGAGAAAGAATTCTTTTCTTATATAGAGAACTTATCTATTAATGAAGGTTGGTTTGAGGGTGCTAAACAATGGTTGGTGAATGCTGGTGAGGCTACTGTAAATTGGTTTAAAAAGGAGTTCTTTAAGATATTAATGACTATGTTAAAGAGTGCTGTTGAAGTTGGTATGTCTATTATTAATAAAGTAATACAATTTGTTAGTTGGATATTTGATAAGTTAAATAAGTTTGCTGATAAGCATCCTACTATATGGAAGATAATCTTAGTAACTTTAATTATGTTTATATGTTTAGTTGTTTGTGCTTCCTCTGTTAAAGCTCAAACTACTGGTCAACCTGTTGATCCTAATGTTATTAATTCTGCTATTGGTATGTTAAAATCAAACATGCATACATCTGGAATGGATAAGACTGAATTATATATGAAAGCTATGGCTTATTTAGTTGATATTAGAGATGGTCATCAAGATATTAGTTCTGAGTTAATTGGTGAAAGAGCTATAGATATGGCTAAACATTCATTAGATGTAATCTCTAGTTATAAAAAGTCTGGTGATTCAGTTGGTGCTGATTTTATGTCATATGCTGCAAGTTCTATAAGAGAGGGAGCTAATTATGTCGGTGCTGAGATAACTAAAATGGGTGGTAATGAATCAGTAAAATTATTTATTAAGTAGTTAAATATTGTTATAGATAAATAGTTTCAGACTTTATATTTCTATTTAAAAGTTCATTTGATTCTATATCAAATTCTTTTGAGTTTTGTGTTGTTAGATATTTTGTGTATCCATTTTTAGAACATTTAATATCTCTCACATAATCAATTAGAACATCATCTTGTGAAACAATATTAATATCCCCAACAATACTTTGAATTATATCACTTATTAAATTAAAATGTGTGCATCCAAGTAATATAGTATCAATCTCAGAATCTTTATCTAATAGAGATTTTAAATCTTTATTAATAATTTCTAATCCACTTGGTGTTTTATAAAGACCATTCTCTATTAGAGAAACCCATAGAGGACAAGCTTGTTGATTTACAACACCATCTAAAGATTTATAAACATCAGAATCAATTGTATTCTTTGTTGCTAAAATACCTATATGTTTATTATTAGTTATATTATTTAACTTTTTTATTGTAGGTTCAACAATACCAATAATATTATTTTTTAATAATTCTTTTTTTGATGATGCTGTATTACAAGCCAAAATAACTTTACAACAACCTAAACTAAAAAGATATTCTATAGCTTGAGTAGAATATTCAATTACTTTATTATCAGGAAGATTTCCATATGGTGCTCTTAGATTATCACCTAAATAAATAAAGTCGATATCTGGGAAAGATGATTGTAGTTTATTTAATATAACCAATCCACCATAACCAGAATCAAAAATACCTATAGGAGAATTCTTATTAAAATTATCAAAACTATTCAAATGATTCATTAAAATTATATATTAAAACCTATATCTATAATTTCTTTAGACCAATTCTAATATAAATTTGATAATATAAAACTAATATATAAAAATAAAATTACTTATGGAAAAAGAAGAAGGTGCTAATGGTGGATTTACTGGAGTGTTTCTAAGTAAGTTAAAAGAACAATCATTTACTATTATATTAATGGTAGGTATGTTAATCTATCAGAATAAAATATACAATGAACAAGTAGATAGATATGAAAAGATTGTTGATGAGAAACAACAATATATTGATAAGTTAATTGAAGACCAAAGACAAAGGTCTATATTAAGAGAACAATATCTACTACAACAAAGAGATGCTTATGTTGATGATTTAATAGGGGAAAGGAATAAGTAATTATACTATAGATTCTAAAACAATCTGACGGTATAATTGTTTTATTTCCACTTCTTTTTTATTTAATCCATATAAATGGAATACTCTTATTTCAACTGGTGTTGCTAATCTGTGTTTAAAACCGTGAATACCATCAGCATAACCATATACATGATACTTACTTACAGATCCTTCTTTAGAATATGTTTCTAATGCCTTAAACATAGGTCTCAAATCATTAGTACGGAAGTAAACCTTACCCATAGTTAAAGTACCACTGGGCCAAATTCTAACTATATAATCATCTTTAATCATTTTATATTTGATATAATTTATTAATTAGATTATTTATATTCACATCATTATAAAATTTATTGTTCCATAATTCAGGAATATCTAACATTTCTCTTAATTTTTCTTCTGATAGTTTATTTAGATTAGATGTCCATCCACTTCCACATTTATAAATTCCATTATTATCTATAATATCATCATTAACTTTAACTACTATATGACTAAATAAAATATCATATTTAATTGCGGCTGGTTTTCCAGGTAGATAATATATCTCACTTTTTATATTATACTTTTCTTCTAGAACTTTTTTTAGATGATATGAAAATGTTCCACAACCACCATAATTTATATCTGGTAGTTCTTTATTTATTTCATATAACTTTAATTCTAATTCCTCTAATATCATTTAATCTTCTTTTCTTCTATACCGAATTGAGAACTTTGTAAAGTCTATTCTTAATTGAGTCCATTTACTATCTTTAGTATAATTCAAATAGATATCTTCTTTAGTTAATTCATCTTTTGATTTATATTTCCAATCAAATAATTTGTTTTGTGTTTCATATATCTTATAGAAAACAAAGTCTGTACTATCACTAAGATTTTGAATTACAAACATATCTTGATTATTATTCATAAGAAACTCATAACATGTATCTGGTGAGAGTTTAATCCATCCACCCTTTTCCCAATTAAATATTTCTAACTCACAGAAGGTTTCATAATGATGAAAGCGTTGTGGTTGAGAGTACATAGTATTACTGAGTATTAATATTAGTAATAGTATTTTCTTCATATAACAAATATAATATATATATTATGAACCACCTAAAGATATATGAAGAATTTGAATCACCATCATATTATGATTCACAATATGATAAGTCTGGTAAATGGACTAATGAAGATTTATCCCATATGTTAAGTGTTATTGCACTTATTTGGAATCATGGTTTAAATAAAAAAGATGGTATTCAGTCTTTTGATAAATTTACAAAGATGGTAGATAGATTTTTTGACCAACCATATGGTTTTATAAATGACTTTGGTTTATTTGTTTGGTCTGATGATTATAATTGGAATTCATTAACATCTGATAATAGGGAAGAAATTGCTAAAATTTACAAAGATGTTTATAAAGAATTTAGTTTAGGTAATTTTCCGGATATGGATGATATAGATGATATTTTAGTACATCTAAAAGATTTAACTGAAGTAGAACTAACTATCCTACTTAATGATAGGGCTTTGAACTTTGAAGTTCAAACAACACCAAGTATTAAAACTTTCTCTAATTCATCATATAGAGATTTAATACCATTTGATTTAGATGAATGGGATTCTATTGCTATGGAGATAAAACCTGCAGTTGAAAGAATAAAAGACTTAGGTTATAATTGTAAGATATTTATGAAACCTTATAATAAAATACTAATTAGAGTAACTACCGACATTGATTCGCCCTACACAAGTTACTTATAAGATTTTCTAATCATAATAACACCTGTGATAGTTAAACCCGCTCCGATCGAAGTAATAAGGTAATTGAAACCTATTTCTTTACTTTTAATATAACCATTATGACCATCAGGTATATTTAGTCTTATTCTTCTACTTTCTAATAAAATACCAGTAGTAATAAACCCTAAACCACTAACCGCACTTAAGAATCCATTAGATGATAATTCTCTATTATTACTATGAAGATAAAGATTAATCTGTTGAGTATTAAACTTTGACTTATTCATCATCATGAATTGAGTTGAATCTAATTCACCAGCTATGTTGTATAGTGTGGTTAGAATAAATGTTGTAATCAGTATTAAACGCATATTAGTATATTTATATAAATATACGGATAAAGTTTTTAGAAACCAAGATTAGTTCCTATAAGAATATTATTCATTACACCCCATTTAGGAGTTGTATTCATATTCATTCTCCAATTTACATTTAACTTAAACTTCTTATGTAATCTATATGATATATTATTACCTACTACTGCATTAAATGTATTTGACTTATCAAACAATTTATTGTCAATATCATAGTAAGGTGATCCTAATGTTATGAAAGCTTCTGGTCTCCAATCAATTTTTTTAGTTATTACAAATTCTTTTTGAGCAATTAAAACAGCATATGGTAAAGAAACTAAGTAAGCATCTTTAGAATCTTTTTCCGCAGCTCTAAACCAAGTGTAACCTCCACTAACTCCTGATAAACCCATTTGAATACCTAGTGTTAATTTTTTTACTTTCTTAGGTTCCCATATTCTAGTAACACTTACTCCTGTATTAAAAATCAATCCCATTCTACCTAAGTTAAAATGATAATACCATTTATTTCTTCTATAGTAAAATGAATAAGTTTGTTGAGTTAAATCAAATGTTAGAACAGCATTAATGCCGAATCCCCTACCTCCATTAATTCTATTCCATCCTAATCCGGTACCATATCTCCAACCAGATTCAAAGGTTGGATTTTGCATAAATCCGAAATCAGCTGATGTTAAGATAGGATTAGGTTTGACAAGAGATCCGCCACCGAAAGATCGGGATTGAGCACCTGATATATTATTTTGAGTTGTTCCAAAGTCTTCTGCTGGAGCGGGTGCTGGTGCAGGAGGTACCGGAACTGGTGTGTTTGTTTGACCAAAATATAAGGCAGGAATTAGCAGGAGTATTAGTAGTGGTTTTCTCATTAGTTATATATAATATATACAATATGAAAATTTTAACCTTTGAATCTTTTGTAAATGAGTCTTATAATAAGCCAAGAGCTGGTGGTAAAAGGCGTTGGTCTGTTAAGTATAAAAAATCAATAGACTGTTCAAATCCCAAAGGCTTTTCTCAGAAACAATATTGTAAGAGAAAAAGAAAAGGTGGTAAATACAAGAATTAACTCCACTCATTTTTATCATAGCTGTACTTAATATTAATTAAGATACAATAGTTTTGAGGATAGTTTGGTCATATTGACTACTATCTTTAGTGTGTTTATTAACTATATAAGTTAAAACAAACCCAAAAAATATGAAAAAAATCCTAACCTTATGTTTATTTTTTGCTTCTTTAATAATTAAATCTCAGATTATCTTTTCTCAGATAGAAGCAAATGAACTCTTATCCACTAAGAATGACCCAAAAGCTTTAGTATATGAACCATATATTATATCTCATCACGGTGGTAATTTTGATATCAATAGATTCAAAAAAGAAAACTCAATACAATACTCTAAAGAGTTATGGTATTTCAGTAGATCCTTTTTAATTAAGAGAAACCATTTCAATTCAGGATATGAGTTATCAGAATCTATTATTGATATATCCAGATTTGAAAGTAATAGAAAAGAAGATTCTGAATCAACTGTTATCATAGATGGATTCAAAGATGTAATAGTTCTCTTGCCTAATAATAAATTAATCTATAAACCATGAAAATAATTAATTTAATAATAACTTTAGCACTTTTGATACCAGGTATCATAAAGTCACAAATTGGTGTTGGTCCGGCTCCTTATTGTATGCCTATTTATTTTAGTCAACCTTGTAATCAACCTAATCCATCAAATACACCAGGTAATTCTGTTAATGATTTTATTCACAGTTACAATACTTCTGGTGCTACATTTAATATAGTAAATAATGCTTCTGGGTGTAATGCTCAAAATTTATCAGGTATAAAAAACTATAGATTGTGGGGATGTCAATATTATATGATTTGTTCTCCTGGTCAAGTTATTAATAGTAACTTTCAATCTGGAATTACTTATGCTCAAGGATGTACTGTATTTGTTGATTGGAATAACAACGGTGTTTATAATCTACCCGGTGAGAGAATGACCTCAACTGCTGGAGTTCCACCTGCTGGTGTAATGACCGCTATGCCATCTTGGGTTGTACCTAATGTACCAACCGGTGTTTATAGAATGAGAGTTAGATGTGCTTACTCTACTACAGGTGGTACAATAGATCCTTGTCTTAGTTATGGCTTTGGTGAAACCGAGGAATACTTTATTTATGTTAATACTACACCAAATACAATGACAGTTAACCTTACTAGTAACTCACCAGTTTGTATTGGTGGTTTAGTTCAGATAAATACATCAGTTACTACAGGTCCTAACTCTGGAACTTGCACGGCTAATACTTATACTTATAATTGGACAGGTCCAATGAATTATACAAGTAATGTGATGAATCCTTCATTTACTGCTACTAATGTTTTACAAAGTGGTGTTTATACTTTAAATATCACTCCTCCTAATGGATGTGGATGTGCTTCTACTAATACAATACAAATCTGGGTTAATCCAAACCCATCAACTTCTATTACTAATAACGGTCCCCTTTGTAAAGGATCTTTATTAAACTTTAGTAACACAATTACTGGTTCTGGTGCAATGACTTATAATTGGACTGGACCAAATGGATTTGTAGCAAATACTCCTTCACTATCTTTTGCCAGTGCTCAACCTACTAATACGGGTGTTTATAATTTCACAGTAGTTTCTACATTTACTAATGGTGGTTTTTGTTTATCTACTTCAAGTAGTAGTGCTGCTGTTGTGTCGGTTACACAAGTTAGTGTTGTTAGTTCTTATACACAATGCCAAGGTACTAATATAAATTTAGTGGCTACACCAAACTCAGCTAATTCTTATAGTTGGTCAGGTCCTAATTCTTATACAAGTAATTTATCTAACCCAGTATTAAATGGAGTTACTCCTAATAATTCTGGTAATTATACAGTAACTGCTTATTATACAAGTAATCAAACTACTTTAGTTTGTAGTTCTTCTGCAGTAAGTAATTTATCAATAGTTCCTATGGGTCCTATTACGGTTTCAACACCAACTAATATTTGTCAAGGCACATCTATAGTTTTAACTGCTTCTGCTACTTCTAATCCAACTTATAATTGGACAGGACCTAACAATCTAAATACTCAACAACAATCATTGACATTTAATAATACTCAACCATTTGTTTCTGGTATTTATAGTGTTACTGCTGTTTGGTCTATCGGTCAGGTATCTTGTCAGGTATCTGGACAAACTCAATTAGGAGTTGTTCCTGTTCCTTCTATTACAGTTGTGCCACAAATAACAGTTTGTGAAGGTCAATCAGCTCAATTAACATCAACGGCTCAGGGTGCTCTATCTTATACTTGGACTGGCCCTAATGGGTTTAATGTAACTCAACCAATAACACAGTTTCAAAATCTAACGGGTTTATTCAGTGGTCAATATACGGTAACTGCCTTATTCACAAATGGTAACTTGAACTGTTATAAAACAAATACAACTGATTTGTTAGTTAGTCCTATAATTAATTTCAGTTTAACACCAATTGGTAAATTGTGTTATGGTCAAACTTTGAATGTTAGTGGACCAGGCGGTGCTACTTCTTATACTTGGACTGGACCTGGATTTGGATCTAATTCACAGAACTTATTTATATCATCTATTTCTACTAATAATATAGGAACATATAATCTAACAGTTGATTTGAATGGTTGTAAGACCTTTGGTTCTATTTATGTAGATGTTCAGGATCCTATTTATTGGAAATCAAATATGCCTGATAAAACATTATGTAAAGGAGAAACATTTACACTAACTCCTAATGTTGGTGGTGGTAGTGGTAATTATGCTTTTATTTGGAACCCTTCTATTAATAATCTAACAGGTCCTTATCAAACAGGAGTTGCTATGGGAACTACTTATTACAATGTTTCTGTATATGATATTTCTTGTCCGACTTGGACAATTAATCAATCTATGTTATTAACTGTTAATTCAGCTGGTCAACCTAGTTTAAGTTTACAAAGTGATAAGTGTGAACCGTTCTGTCAATTATTTGATTCTAAATTATCTAATACAAATTTAGTTTCTTATTCTATTAATAATCAAAATTATATGGGAGATAGTGTTAATATTTGTTTACCGTCTGGTGAATACACTATTTCAACAACAGTTATAGGGAAAAATGGATGTAGAGAGGTATTTAATTATCCAAATAAGATTGTTGTTAATAAGAAACCAGATGCTTGGTTTAATTGGTCACCTGATAATATAAATACGGTATCTGATAATAAAGTAACATTTAATCACCTTTATCCTAAAGATGTTATTAATTGGTCTTGGCAGATTGATACTGATACAACACAGATAAAGTCGCCTGTTTATACTTTTGAGAAACAAGGAACTTATCCAGTTAGTTTATTAGTAACAAATAAATGGGGATGTAAAGATACTGTGATTAGAGTAGTAAAGGTTCAAGATGAGTTTTTATTTTGGATACCAGATGTGTTTACTCCGAATGGTGATGGTGTGAATGATTTATTTAAGCCGAAATGTATCGGTATTAAATCATATGATATGTTTGTATTTGATAGATGGGGAAATCAGATATACTATGGTAATGAACAATCTAAGGGATGGGATGGTTTGTATAAGGGTATAATTTGTCAAGATGGTGTTTATGTTTATTATATTAATGCGATTGATAATAATTTAATTAGACACAATAAGACTGATCATATTACTTTACTTAAATAAGGAAAGAGGAGTTTTAACTCCTCTTTTTTTATATATACATAGTGAGATATTTAAAGACATATAAAATATTTGAATCCAGATTCATTGAGTTCAGAGAAGTCCTTAGTTTTTTAAATCATATCTGTTTAGAGTTTAGTGATAATGGTTGTAGTTATAATATCCATCCAGAAGGTGATATCCAATTAAATATTGTATCACTTAAGTCAAGAGGTCATTTGGGTAGTATGTCACAACCATTTTATGTTGAGATAGATATTGATAGGAGAATAATTAAACAGGATGAAAAGAGAAGTGGATTCGGACCTTTCCCAGAATGGTTTATAGAAACTTGTAGAACAATAGAAAGTTTTATGAGTAGCAATGGATTTGAAACTTTACCATCGGTTAGATATCCAGTTGATTGGGAAAATCTTGATACTATTGGTGAGTTAGAAGAACAAACTGGTAATATACAAAAAATAAAATTAGAATTTATATCAAATGAAGTACCTAAAGAAATATACTCTATATAAGAGAGTCTCTAAAGAGACTAAATTATTTGAATCTAAACAAGTATTAGATAACATTGAAGATATCTTTCGTGAAATAGAAGACCTTGATTTTAAGGTTGAATATAATAGAGATGGAGTTGGTGAGGTAACTAGAATTTATATTGAGTTATATGATGTTTATGGATTCAATGATGAATTGAGACCTGTTAGTTATATACCAGGACAAGAGATTGTATTAGCTTTACAACATCTAATTTCATATGTTAGACAAGATTATGATATTGAAATAGAAACTATATGTGATTCACAATGTATTGATTATTTAAGTTCTAAATCAGAAGATGGTTTAATTGAAAATGATGCTAGAATTATCGGTGAGTATAAAGAACCAATTGATTATATTAAAATAGTAATAAGTAATAAAGATTAATTTGTGGTGGGAAACCTCTGGAAAAATTTTTAAACTGAGGACTTCAGATTCTCTCTGAATGAATTTAATATATACTCAATGAAATACTTAAAACCATATAAACTATATGAATCAGCTTATGATGATGTTGATTATTTTAAATCAATGCTTTCTGATTTAGAAGATGATGGATATAAGATTGAGGTTGATTCACAATCTAATCCTAATGATTGGAAAGAAGATGGTATTAGTATTAAAATTGAAAAGGGTAGTGCTTTGACTGATCCAATTATCATATCAGATATTACTAATAAGATTAAACAAGTCCTAGCGATTGTCACTAATTATTCTATATGGAATATAAAAATATTCTATCCAATTATTGATTACCATGGATATGAAGATAAACCAAATTATGAGTATAAATCTTTAGATGATATTAAAGTAAAAGATATGTTAAGATTGAATGGTGTATATTCTGTATTAGAATATGGTATGGACGAATGGATACCTGAAATGGTATTGACTAGAATAGTTAAACCTCATGAGTTATTTTCAGGACCTGGATATAAATATCACTTTATCAAGTCAGATGAAGTGCCGGGTGGTGAACCTGAAGAATTAAAGATTGAGATTAGTGAGAGAGATATAGAAGAAGATGTTAGACCAGGTATAAAATGGATAAAGATTTATTTGGATAGAAAATAATATTTACATTATGAAACACTTAAAAAAATTCAATGAGGAATTAAATCCAGAAGAACAAGACTCTTTAGAGAAGGCTTTTATAAAAACTAAAATATCACCTCAAGTTGATAAGGTGAATATAAAATCTATATACAATGTTCTATTTATTCAAGTAGACGGCTATGTAGAGAATGTAGATGGTAAGGGTAAATATATGATGATTGATTTGAATTATAGTTCTTACACATCAGTTCATGAAACATTAGATGGTGCTGTTGAAAATTTAACATCAGATGAATCTGTTAGTTATGATTATTGTGATAGTTGGGAAGTATTTAAAGGTCAGAATAGTGATAGGTTTGTTAATGTATTAGAATATAATGATACTAATTTTCAAGAGATAGAGAATATATTACTTGATTATGGTATTCAGGTAGAAAATATTTGGGGATTAATAAGATAATGAAATACTTAAAACTACTCCTTTTTTTAATTCATAAAAATCTTCTTTTGTCATATTCCTATTGATTCTAATTTCTTATCTCTAACATCAACTAACCATTCTTGGTAAGCTTCTAAACTAAATCTATTATTAGTTCTATTATCTCTATAAGCCCAAGTGCCAATAAGTTCTTTTCTTGTGTTATTTTCATTCACAACTTTCCATCCGCTCCATATTGGTTTAATCATCACTAAATCAACAAATCCATTCTTCTCAACAACTTCATGATATTTAGAATCTTTTGATAATTGATCCTTATGATACTTCATATTATTTATAGAAATAGATTTTATCTCATTAATATGAATTGACTCGGAAAGTTTATCATTTATATACTCTTTGAACTTATCTTTGTCTATTATCATATTCCTAATTCTTTTAGTTTTCTTTCTCTAAATTCATCTATAAAAATCATCCCTGAGTATTCTGCATCATAACGAGATACAGATGTTATATGACCATTATCTAATTTGAAGAAATAAGTACCTGGATGAATTGATGATTCTTCATGACAAGTATAAATTTTACCCATTGTTAAATAAGGGTGATTACTATTAATACATTTTACTTTCATATTCCTAATTTATCTAATTTCTTTTGTCTATCATCAGATATTAAATCACCTAACATATCTGTTCCTAAGTATTTTACTAATTTTTCTTTATGAACAAATATATTATTACTTTCAATATGATTATCAAAGTCTGGTTGATTTGTTTTGATATATGAATACCACTCATCTTTAGAATTAATATCATTAACTGGTGGTGTCCAACTTTTTTCAGAAACATAAGACTTCTTCCAATCTGGAAAAAATTGACCAGCAGCAGGAACTTCATCTCTAACTACGAAAAGTTGGTGATTACTTCTGATATCTAATACTTGTGGACTAGTAGTTATAATATCTTGTATAGTTCTACTAACATTCATTATTTTAATTTCACCACGAATATAGATATTATAGGCGTATCTAATTTGAACGGGTAGTTTTTTATCACCATCATTTCTATAAAGAGTATGTGATATTTTTCTTAAATATCGTTTATCACTATTATCATAGATTGATTGTTTATCAATAACAGCACAACTATGTTCTTTACACCAAGTTATTTTATCATCTTTATCAATAAAGGGCAGTATCTTTATGATATCACCATCTTCTAATTTATGTATTTTAATCATTTAGAATGTTTTTAATATTCATATCCCTCATATACTGAGTAATAGTATTTGGTAATTTATCAAAAGAACTTACAATGAAACTCATAAATATTTCTAATTGGAAATCATCTTTCTGACCAAATGTTTTTAAACTAAAGTTGCCAAAGTTTTTACCAGCCATCATATTACTACTCATTTGTGAAAGTGTAAGTTGAGCAATACCATATTCATCATTTAGTGTAACACTCAATGTATCAAATCTACTCAGTTGATTATTAGACAAACCAATTTCAATTTTATCAGTAGAAAGAATATAGTAATTTGGATTTGATTGCCAAGTTTGGTCAAATCCTAATTGTTCAATAAATGTTATAAATTCTTCTCTTGTCATATTCCTAATTCAGCCAAAGCTTCTTTTCTTTTATAGTATGTTTTAAGTCCATCTGAAAATTGTCTATCCTTTGTCATATATGAAAATAAACTTTGTATATCAATTCTAAATTGAGCATTTGGATTTGATACTAAATCAACTCTCATATTATTACTATCTCTTTTTGAAGAAATCTTTTTAGTGCATTTAATTACAATAGACATTTTGTTCTTTTTAACAATTTCTATTACATCACCTTTTACAAAGTTAGATTGTAATCCTGTTTTTGATCCGCTTTCAACACCTGTTAAATAAGCATATGATGGAAATTCATAAGTGCTACCTATCTCAATATATTCTACAAAAGCTTTTAATTTAATATCATCTTTTAATCTTCCCAGTTCTGATATTTTAATAGATAGTCCTGAAATTTGATTTTGTAGTTCTCTCATAGCATTCCGATTGGTGGCTATTTGTGATTCTATTTCCTCTATTCTCATTTTGTTGGATATAAGTTTGATTTATTACATGTAATTACTATTTTAACTTTATCACCATTAATTTCTAAAACTTCACCAGTTATTCCTCCTGATGATATTGGTTGATAAACCTCATCACCAATTTTCATTTTTGGTGTGTATCTCATCCTTCTTTTCTCATTACGGATCATCTTAAAAGTAATCCAAAAAATTCCTACTAAAAGGACTATTGTTAATAGTATTAACACTAATCCAGCTATTGTATTTGTCATATTTATATTTTTATACAAATATAATTAATTAAAATAATATATACAATATGAAACATCTAAAAACATTTGAGGAAGTTTATTATGACTCTAGAAAAGAAGTCCAAGGGTATGTTGATGCTAATGACCTAGTAGGTCAAAGACTTTGGTTTCATACTAATAGAACACATAGAAATAACGGTTGGAATGGTATGATTGGTATTTATAATACTACTAGAAGTGGTAGAAAAGAAGGGTTAGCTGGTAGATATACAAATGAAGTTAGGTTATCAGAACCTGTTTTCTTTCAAACATCTGAGACTGGTGCTAAATCAATTAAAGAAACTGATAAAAGAATTTTAATTGCTGGTGTATCTGGTGTTGTTATACCAACTGATAGTAATACATCTGGAATGGATAAGGTTACTTATGATCCATTTGGTGCTGCTTACTTTCATATTATAGATGATAGGGATAAGAAAGAAGTTATATCAGCTAAAGAAGTTTACTTTAATGCTACTGAAGAAGGTCAGTGGGATATTTGGGTAAGTAATCCAAAATTCAAATCTTAGTAAATACCTTTACCAAATGAATCACTTTTAATAGATTCTTTACACCATTCATCCCATATTAAAAGAGGAGTGCAATTAGTATTAAGTGATATCAATTCACATTCTTCTGGAACATCATCAAAATGTATATCTATTTCTAATTCTTTTATCTTACGCCATTTCCATCCACCTTCAGTGAAGTGAATATTTTCATCTGGTATTCCTAATCTTTTAGCAACTGAGAATACATCCGGATTCTTTTGGTCTTTACAACGAGCTGTTATAATAAATATATCTGATGGTAAAGTTGAGTTCAACATAAGCATAGCTTTGCGTTGGATGATAGTCTCACCTAAAGTGCAATCAAAGTCAAAGCTAATTCTTAAATTTTTCATTCTACAAATATAATTAATTATATTAATATATACAAAGTATGGAAGAATATATATTTGTTTATGGAGTATTTAGAGACTCTGGCAAGGGACTATTAGAAGGATGTAAATTCTGTGGTAAGGCGTACATCAATGGTGATATTTACCGTGTTAATAATTTTTATCCTGGTTTCACAAGAAGTAAAGGTAAAGTGATAGGTGATGTTTATTTAATAGACTCTTCTATATTTCATCAATTAGATGAATTTGAAGGAGATGAATATAACAGAACTAAGATAAGAACATCAACAGACATAGAATGTTGGATATATGAATATAAATATGATGTATCTAAATTCAAGAAGATTGAAGGTGGTGATTGGATGTTAAGATAATTAATTAATATATAAAAAATGAAATATTTAAAAACATTTGAAAATTTAACAACTGAAAGAGATTTTGATAAAGTTGTTTACTCGCCAGAAGATAAATGTATTATTGGTTCTTATATGATAACATCTGGTGGTTCATCAATTGGTATTCTTAATATTAAAGAAAAGATGGGTAAGGGTATATTTATGAGTAATCATTTTTCATATGATATATCAATACATAGAGTTAATTTAGACAGGTCTAAGATAGAGATATTAGAAGATGTTCCTGGTAAAGAAGGATTTAATTACATTAAAATACCTTATTCTTTGTATAAGGAAAATAAAGATAATTTAGAAATTGCAAGAATTAAAGGTTCTAAGAGAATTAGTATGCCCGCTATTAAAACTCAGAATAATTATTTCATGTCTAACTTCCGAGATATTGATGTTGTTAATTACATCAAGGTAACAAACCCTGATAAAAGAACTCATTTCTTAGTTGATATGTATCATAACAAAAAATAAATCACTACAATGGGTAAATCAAGAAAACAAGGAAGACCGGGTAGAAATAGGAAAAACCTGGTTAAGAATCTTAAGAGAATTAAAAATAATGAAGAAGTTCTTAAAAGTCTTAAAGAAAAATAAAAAGAAACCCACCCTATTGGTGGGTTTTTCCATGTTTATAATAATATTGATATTTCATCCACAATACTTAATTATTTCTCAATTTTCATTAGAATCTATACAATCTAAATCAAAGTCATTTTGCAAATATATGAATTTGTATTAATTAAAAATTATATATAACAAAAATTATTTTAACTATGGATAAAACAACTAAAGGGTTTATTAAGTTTACAGAAGATGGTTTAATAACAAAACCATTTGAAGGACAATCTGGATTTATTGAAGTTTGGGAGAAAACAGAATCATTGAGCGATTTATTATTTATTAATTATAATGGTAATAGATACAAATTAAAAGAACAAAAAGAAGTATAAAAAAAATCCACCAATTGGTGGATTTTTTTAATTTTTTAATTTTGGATGTTTTTTCAAATCTTGTAATGTTTGATTCCAATCCATAAAATGTAGTCCTCTATCATCTATATAAATAGTTGCTGGAAATTTGAAATTACTCACCTCAGTGATATATTTACTCAGGTTCCACTTATCTAACCACTGCTCAATAGTTTCCTTAGGTCTGGATGAAAGTATCTTTAGAATGAATCCTTGCTCATATAATGACTTAATTGATTCCTCAGCTCCTTCCATTGGTTCATCATAAGCATTGTGTAAACCTTGAAATCCCCTTGAGTATTTATGTATCACCCCATCAAAGTCTAATGATATGGTCATTTTCTTGTCTAAATTGTCTATTTCTTTTATTTGATTCATAGATTATGTTTCAGTCTTCTATTTTTTTCTTCTTATGACTAATAGATTATTATCATTTTGATTATTGTGTAGATATAATTCAAATAAAGAAAATTCAAAATTCTTGTATTTTACTTCAACATCAGATATATATTTTTTCATCATTGATACCGTATTTGATTTTAAGTCTTCTATTATAAAATAACCATTGACTTTTAATTTATGTAGAGAATTTTCAAAAAATGTAATATTTGCGTCAAATTCATGTAAACCATCATCAATTATAAAATCAAATTCAATATTTTTTAAATCTTCACTATTCCACATATCTTTTATTACTTCAGAATTTGTTTGATCGCAATAAAATGTCTTAATTCTATCTTCGTTAAATAAAACTCTCTTATCTATATCAGCACCATATATCATAGAATTTGGTAAAAATTCTTTCCAAGCTTTCAATGATGCACCTGGTTTACCAGAAGGTCCCATGTTATAAGCAATATCAGTATTGTTTGTACCAAGTCCTAATTCAAATATATTTAAATTGTTTTTTTTAATATTATTAAATAATAATTGGTATAAATTTGTATAATTATGACAAGAGAACCTACCACATCCTCCCTTATCACTACCATACTTATTCATTATATCTCGAATTTCTATATTCTCAGTAAAGTAATTTTTTGTTGCTATTAATCTTTTAAGATTGTGATCATTACTTCCA
>Ga0114974_10000163_pt1 | contig 58583 bp, 40 predicted proteins | sample S_130206_EF_Meta_FD_87318 | JGI IMG/M metagenome (GOLD analysis project Ga0114974, IMG submission 87318) | Freshwater microbial communities from Lake Simoncouche, Canada to study carbon cycling - S_130206_EF_MetaG | ecosystem: Environmental > Aquatic > Freshwater > Lake | place: Lake...
CCGCAAGCTCTGGCGCTTTTGCGAATCATGGCGCGCAAGGTGAGAATCGAGTGGGCCGGGGCCTGTTATCACGTGATTAATCGCGGGAACTACCGGCGCGACCTGTTTGCGAGTAAGGGTGCGACGCAGTCGTTTCAGACCTGTTTGTTCGAAGCGGCGGAGCGGTTCTGCTGGCGGCTCCATGCGTTTGTGGTCATGCGCAACCATTTTCATCTGGCGGTAGAGACCGTGGAGCCGAATTTGAGCGATGGGATGCAATGGCTGCAAGGCACGTGGGCGGTGCGTTTCAACCGGCTGCGCCGCGAGGTAGGCCGGCCGTTCCAGGGGCGGTTCAAGGCGCTCCATGTCGAACCGGGGCACGCGTTGGCGCAGGTGGCGCACTACATTCATCTGAATCCGCTGCGGGCGAAGATCGTGTCGGTGGTACGATTGGCCGATTATCCCTCGAGCAGCCTGGCGCTTTTTGGTTCGCGCCAGCGGCCGGCGGTGCTCGTGGCAGACACGGTACTAGGCGAGAGCGGCGGTTTGCCAGACACGCCCGCTGGCTGGCGCCGGTATGCTGATTATCTAAGGATGATGGCCGAGGAAGATACGAAATTAAGGGAAGAGCGATTCGGCCGGCTCAGCCGTGGATGGGCGATTGGTTCAGCCGAGTTCAAGGCGGACCTGCGGAAGGAATTCGCCGCCCGCGCGGTTGGCAGCGGGGGCTTGGAGTTGCGCGGAGCCGATGGCGAAGCGCACCGTGAAATGCGCGCCCTGCTCTGGGAAGACCGCCTTGGCCAGCTGGCGAAACGGCTCAAGGTGGCGCTCGATCGCTTGCCGGCCCGGAAGTCGGCGGAACCCAAAGTGCGGCTCGCGGCCGCGATGAAAGCCGTGTCATCGGTCTCGAATGTCTGGCTGGCGGAACGGCTGAGGATGGGCCGGCCGGCGAGTGTCAGTCAGTATGTGCGGCGGTTCCGACTGCGTGGCGGAGCGAATGCGGCGTCGTTCAAGGCGGCGTTGGCACAAGTCAATAAGTGACCCCGTTGGCGATTAAAGGGTCTGGCCTGATGAAAGCTTCCGTCCTAACGTCGCTCACGCTCTTCGGCACGCTGTTCGGCGGATGCGCGACCCAAACCGGAAACCCCGACTCCCTCCGTCGCGCCTTTGAGTCCGCTAAGCCAGGCGACACACTCGTTATTCCCCCAGGCGAGTATGCCTTAGACGGCAAGGTGCCGATCCCGCTGAGGTCCGACCTGACGATCATCGCCGAGGGGGCGGCGTTCAGACTCCCGGAACAGTTGGGCGACAAAGCCCGTGTCGTCGTCTTTCAAGGCGAGAACATCAGCAACCTGACCTGGCGGGGCGGCCGCTTCGTCGGCCACGTGTTCGATCAGTCGCGCTCCGACAACACATGGGAGCCCAACGTGAACACCCGCGGCATCCTCATCACGACCTCCATCGGCGGCCGCACCGAGAACCTCCGTTTTGAGAAGATCCAGTCCGACGGCCTGGCCGGTGCCGCCATCACGGTCCTCGGTGCCGAAAAGAAAGGCACGGAGAAGGAAGTCCTGACCTATGCGAAAGGCATCCAGGTCACGGACTGCCGATTGGAGCGCACGGGTAAGTACATGTGGGATTACGGCTACCTCTGGCAGATCACCGTCTGGCCGGAGGAATACGGCCCAACCGAACACGCACATGCCAAAAAATACTTCCGTCACGACCTGGTGCGCGACGGCGTTCGCATCGAGGCGGGCGATGACCGCGTGTTCTTCGCCAACCAGAAGCCACTCCCCCTCTCCAAAGTACGCGAGGGACTCGAAGCCGACCGCGGTTACGATTCCCTCTGCTTCTTCGGAGACACTCTGCCCTCCAACCTCGTCCGCGGCCGCCAGTATTTCGTCGTGGAGAGCACCCCGACCTACGTGCGTATCGCCGACAAGCCCTTGGGCGCGCCTATCCGCTTCCAGACCTCGGCCGGCCCGAAGACCAAGCTCGTCACTCAGCTCTTTTACGCCCACCTGGCCCTCTACTCCCCTAACGGCGCCGGCCCAGGCAAGGGCGCTCTCGATCTGGTCGGCTGCGAAGACGTGGACGTCCGCGGCAACACCCTGAGCGCCTTGGGCGACACGATGCACATCCAGAAGAGCCGCCGGATCGTCTTCGACCGCAACCAGATCACCGGTTCCCGCATGGGCGCCTTTTTCCTCGCGGAGTTCTGCCAGCAAGCGCTCATCACGAACAACGTCGTCGACGGAACCAACGGCTCCCGAGTGGTCAGCATAGAAAAGTCCTGCCAAGACGTCGTGGTCCGGGGTAACACCTTCCGCAACGGAGGCCGCGGGTCGTGGATTAACCAGCCGCGCGACCTCACGATGGAAGATAATGTCTTCGAGCATAACACGACCAAGTGCGAATCCGACCCCAAGCGCGGACGGCGCAGCTTCCTGACCGGCGGTTATGAGGAATACGCCGAGATGTATTTCACGGTCTACGAACCGGGTGGCGCCTACGGGAGCGTGGTCATCAGGAATAACCGCTTCATCAGCGGCCCTAACGCCAAGCACGCCATGACCTTCATGCCAGGCGGAACCAATATCGTCATTCAAGGTAATCGCTTCGAAGGACTCGCCCGCGACATTCCGCCCGTCAAGGGGTGCTCCGGCGTCGACATCTCCGGCAACACCGGACTCACTCCCTGACATGAATCCGGGACGACCAGGTGCAGTACCGCGGCATCCCGGATCAAAAGGGTCCTCGATCGCAACAGCGGCACCGCGATCACGTTTGGTCTCGCTGGACGGTTTTGATCTTATGCACCTCGCACGCCTTCTCCCACTCCTAATCGCGGTCCTCCTAGCCGCGGTCCCCGCCCACGCCGCCGCCAGCGCCCGGCCAAATATCGTGTTGATGATGGCCGATGACCAGGGCTGGGGCGAGACCGGCTACAACGGCCATCCGCACGTGCAGACGCCGGTGCTCGACGAGATGTCGCGCACGGCGCTGCGGCTCGATCGATTTTACGCCGCGTCACCCGTGTGCTCGCCCACGCGCGCAAGTGTCATGACCGGGCGGCACGCGAACCGTTCGGGGGCGTTCGCGCCGAACTGGTCGACGCGGCCCGAGGAGATCACCCTCGCGCAGATTCTCAAGCAGGCCGGCTATCGCACCGGACATTTTGGCAAATGGCACCTCGGCGCGGTCAAACAGGATTCGCCGCTCAATCCGAACCGCATGGGTTTCGACGAGTACCTTTCGCACGACAACTTTTTCGAGATGGACCCACCGCTCAGCCGCAACGGCGCACCTCCGGAAATCATCAAGGGTGAAAGTTCGGAAATCGTCGTGGCCGAAGCAGTGAATTTTACCCGGAAGGTGCAGGCCGAGGGCAAGCCGTTCTTCGTCGTCATCTGGTTCGGTTCACCGCACGGCCCCTACTCCGGCAAGCCCGAGGACGTAGCCCTTTATTCGAAAGTGCCCAACGAGGACATGCGCCGGCGCTTCGCCGAGATCACCGCGATGGACCGGGCCATCGGCACGTACCGTCAGGCGCTGCGCTCACTCGGCGTCGCCGACACGACGCTGCTGTGGTTCAACTCGGACAATGGCATTCCCATCCCCAACGAGCAGGATTCCTTCAACGGCGGCTGGCGCGGCACCAAAGGGACCGTCTACGAGGGCGGCCTGCGCGTACCCGCGATCATCGAGTGGCCCGCGGTCATCAAGACACCGCGCACGTCATCCGCCGCGTGCGTCACTTCGGACATCCTGCCCACCGTACTCGACTTTCTGGGACTCAAACATCCCGCACCGCAGCGACCGATCGATGGCATCAGCCTGCGCCCGCTCATCGCGGGCGACTCGATGAAGGAGCGGCCGTCTCCCATCGGCTTTTGGAAATATGCGTCGCAAGGAGAAAGCCAAAACGGCCGCTGGGTCAGCGAGGAGCGATCGCGCGGCACTACGCCCACGACCAAGCAGGCGAATATTCTCTTCAACAACTTCAAGCATCCGGTCGCGAAGACGACGGATTTTGGCGGCGAGGCCGCATGGACCGACACCCGCTTCAAACTCGTGGTCGCCGAGAGCCGGACCGGGGCGAAGAGGAAAGCGACCTCCAACGCCGGCGTGCAACTTTTCGACCTGACCGCCGACCCAAAAGAGACCACGGACATCGCCGCGCGCCATCCCGACGTCGTGCAGCGCATGAGGGCCGAGCTCGCAGCGTGGCAACGCTCCGTAGAGCGCAGCCTGAGCGGCGCGGATTATTGAGACCGGGCAGGTTCTTTTGGGGTAAACATCGCCGGAGCCTGCTGCAAATCCCTCCCGGACCCGATCTCCCTGAAAATCCTGTTTCTCAGGAGCTATTCCCTTTGGCTATTCTCACCGTTAGCGAAAGAGACCATGGATCGCTCGATGCTGAATCGCGGATATGCTAGGGTAACTTCGTTAGAACGCTCTGGGATTATTCTCTCTGCCCGCGTCGCGAGTGGCCCGCCGTGAGCTCCCGAGGTCCTCTGCTTTTGTAGCGTCGCCAAGCTTCGATAAGCTCGTGCCTGTTTGGCGAAAATTCAGAGCCGGTTCCACCTCGGCAGCGTTAATTTCAGGAACACCGGCCGCTGATGCGAATTCTCTCCATTGCGAGACTGCGTGCCGCGTTTGTTCGATGATGTCGTTCGCCCGGTGTCGATTAGGAGCCTCCAGCATCGCCGGCTTGCCGAGTTTAGTATTCCGGCTGGCCGACGTTCGCCGGCAATGGATATGCCTGCTCATTGAGCATCCGTCCACTCGCTAGGGTGATGTTGTAAGCGAGGCCCACCTCAACATTGCTTCGGGATAATGCGACTAAAACGCTCCTGCCCCCAAAGAATTACCGACAACCACACTGAACTAAGTTCGGATACTTTCTGAAAATGGTCGGGGCGGGCGGATTAAACAGCGAACGTTAGTGGTGTTAATAGATGGTCGGATTAGGATTCCGAGGGGAAACTGCTCAATGGCGACCGATAGCAGGTGGGCGCTTCTTAGAAAACAACCGTCGCTAAGTCTGCTATGTTTGCTCCCTTACCCCCTAGGATAGACAGCATTTGCACCAAGCACGCACTAGGGAGCCGTTAGAAGTACTGGAGCAAGACGATGTCCCTGTCGTGCGCAACGGCGGCAGATAGTTTTTGGGTGGCGTTCCAAACAGACGCCGAAACTGCACCGACAGGTGACTATGATCGGAAAAGCCGGTCATGTGCGCGACTTGTCCCACCGTGTAGGCCCCGGTCATGATGATCTCCTTGGCGCGGACCAATCGCGAGCGGAGGACATACTGCTCCGGCGTCAGGCCCGTCGTCGCTTTGAACAGGACGCTGAAGTGGCCCGGACTCAGGCGCGCCTCGCGGGCGAGCGCGGCCAGTGAAATCCGCTCCCCGAGATTGGCTTCAACGTAGTCGGCTACGCGCTTCAGGGTGTCGGCACCCAACTGGCGCTGAATCTTTGCCGCTCCAACTCGGCGGATCGCCATGCCGCGCAGCATTCGGGCGGCAAGACAGTGACCGAGCGCGCCGACTTGTCCGGCATGCTGCCGTTCACGGGCGTCGCAGTAGCCCTGCATGGCCGCCGTGAGGCCGGCGATCAGGGGATCGTGCAGGGTCAATTTCTGCAGTGATTCAAAGCCCACGTCGTCGACCAGCCTGTGATCAAATTGGCTCAGCCAGCCGGCGCTCAGATAGAGGATGATCAGATCCGCTTCAATCAGCCACCGCTTGGCGTGACTCACGCCGGAGGGCACCACCCACAGTTCACCGCTGCTGATCGTGCGCTCAACCCTGCCGCCATCCCGGGACTGCCATGAGACGTCGCACACCGCAGATTGAAGCGCGATCAGGATTTGGGCCGCTTCATGGCGATGTTCCGGCCACTCGTTCGGCTCCTGCCGATCACAATAGACACTTACACCCGGCCCCGGCACCAGCGCGCGCCGATACGGCTGCAGGCCGACGGGAAGCTGCAGCGATCCAATTGCGCAAGAACATAGGGGGTTGGGCGTCGAGCCACAGGAGTGAACCATAGCCGCAGCTCACACCGCCGCCGCGGAACGCGGTTTGTGGCGGTGAGGACTCCAGCATAGCTTTGTGTAGGTGGTGGGGCTTTGATATTACCGTGGATTGTTTGGAGATAACCACGCATCGGGCGTTGTGAATAGGAGGACAGGAGTGCGGTACTCGGGAGCCGGTAGATGTGTCCTTCAAAGCGGGGTAACGCGGGGGGCGAAACCAGTCGCGCCACCAGTGGCGCTCACCGAGAAGTCTGCGTATCGATTGCTGCCGCGAGGATATCCACCGGGCGGCCTTTGAGCCTGCCTTCCCAGCCCATGGAGCGTTGAGCAGGAGAAGTTTTCAACGCCGACTGATCCTCTTCCCGAACGACTCTTGAAAGTAATTCCTCCGCCCTCAGGCCCTGATCGCCGAAGCGAGCCATCAAGGCGAGGGTCTGCCCATGCAGCTGTGCTTTGATGACAGCAGCTTCAGGTGCGTGGAACAGATTCTTGGTCTCCCAAGGATCGGTTTTCCGGTCATAGAGCACGTTGAAGGTGTTGGCACCACCGGGCGTGTTGGGCTCGGATGGGCTGTGCAGGGCGACGGAATACGTGTAGCGCCGGGTGTAGATGCCGCGCCAATTCAGTGGAATGAAGAGCAGCGGTTGCTCGTCGATCCCATCGTCACGTCCCGTGATCATCGCCGCGGAGGCATTGCGTCCTTGGGCCGTGCGCGGAATAGGCAGCTCCATCATACCGAGGATCGACGGCATCAGGTCGAGGGTGCCGAGCACGAGTTCGCTCACCCCGGGCTTGAGCCGAGCGGGCCAGCGGATGAGGAGCGGGACGCGGACCGAGCCGTTCTCGGCGCGGCCTTTGTTGTTCGGCCAGCCGTAGCTCTGGAGCATGTCCCCGTGGTCCGCGCTGAAGACCACGATCGTGTTCTCGGCGAGACCTCGCTCCTCCAATTTCTGAAGGATCCAGCCGAAGGCGCGATCGATTCCCGAGATCATCGCCATGTGTCCTTGATACATGCGACGCGTGCGCGGCGTGTCCTGCACGGTCGGACGCAGCGTGAGTTTCGCTGGATCGTAGAGACTCAGGAGATCGGGTGGGGCGTTATACCCCTCGAACGCCATGCCCCAGTTGTGGGGCGGGTGCCATGCCAAGAATAGCGCGAACGGTTCGTTGGCGTGGCGGTCGATGAACTCCATTGCCTGCCTCGCCTGCCCGTAGGGCTCCCAGTCCCCATAGAGGTGCTTGGTCTTTCCTTCCTGATCCCAGTAATAGGCGCTGGCGGCGTCGAAGACCAACGAGCAGTTGTTGGTCAGAAATTCGTGGTCGAACCCATAGCGGTACGGGCCCGGAGGGATGCCGCGATTGCGGTCGCCGCCATAAAGGTGCCACTTGCCATAATACCCGGTGCGATAACCGGCATCCCGGAGCACCTCGGCGAAATAGGTGCCGTTTCCGGGCAAAATCTGAAGATCGTTCTGGATCGCTCCGCAGGTCAACGGATGCTGACTGCTGAATAGGATGCCGCGGTAGGGGGTACACACCGGCGGATTGGACACGCAGTGGTTGAACCGAATGCCCTCACGCGCGAGCCGATCGAAGTTGGGCGTCTGGATTTCGCGGTTGCCGTACGCCCCGAGCATGTCCCACGAGTGCTGGTCGCTGAGGACGAAGAGTAAATTGGGCCGTTTGCCTGAGGCCAAGGCCCCGCTGTTTAAGAAGGCGGAGATTACGCCGAACGTCCAAATCACATGTGCACACAGCCGGGAACGTGGAATCTTCATGGTCGACCGAGGAGGGAGCCCCTCGCGCGGAGAGCCGGCGATGGGCCAGAGAAGCGCGAAATCACTTTGCCCGGCCAGCCGGGTGGTGTCATGTCGTAGGAACCTACGACCTCGCCGCAGGAGCTTTGGCGATGTCCCACCTCTCACCGCACCGAAGTGTCCGCGAAACGACACCTAGTTCCGTGCATCTTTTCTCAAAGCTCTCTGGCGTGGCGGTGTTGAAGGCGAACATGTCGAAGTGCTGCGGTATCGCGACTCGTGCGCCGATTGTAGCGGCGAGCCGTGCTGCTTCATCACCATCCAAATTGCCGGCAACCCCGCGCGAGGGATCGTTTCCGTTGATCGGGAGCAGTGCGATGTCGGGCCCGGCGGCCGTGGCCTGGCGCACCACGGTGTCGTGCCAAAGGGTATCGCCGCTATGATAGATCTTTCTGCCCGCGACTTCGATGATATACCCAAGGAACAACTCGTGGCCCTCACCATCGCGGGCCAGTTCCGGATGCGCTGCCGGCAAGGCCATAATCGAGAAACCTGCCGCGCAGCTCCATTGACCGCTGTCCACGCCGGTGAACGTGACGTCCAAGTCGGAGAGCATCGCTCGAGCGCGGTCGAGATTGGCCGCTGGCGGAATCAGATGCAGCCGCTCGGTCCGGTTTTCCGCACCAGCGATGGCGCGCAGTGTCGTCCGATCGAAGTGATCGGTGTGTCCGTGAGTGGACAGAACGACGGTGACGAATCCCAGACGTGCCGGATCCACGCAACGCTCGGTCAGGCGCACGTGCGGGCGTTTGGTGCCCGCGTACTTCTCGGTCAGACTGTCGGAGAGGTAGGGGTCGATGAGCGCGAAATGGCTGTCATTTCGGAACAGAAACCCACTCTGACCGAGCCACCAGAGCGCAGGTTCCGTTGCGAAATGGATGTCGGCCAACAAGGCGGAGTCCTTTTGCAGCGGTGCGATCATGGTATCGCGCGACGACTCAGCTCCGGGCCGGGCTGAGCACACTGAGCAGGTTGTCCACCGCAAGCGCCATGGCGCGATCGACACTTTCCCGAGTGTACCCGCCGATATGCGGGGTCGCAATCACCCGCGGATGCCGAATGAGCGAGGGATCGGTGGGCGGCTCCTCGGCGAAGACGTCCAAAGCCAGCCCGCCGACTTGCCCGGAAATCAGTGCGGCGAGGACCGCGTCGCGATCGAGGTGCTCGAAGCGTGCCGTGTTCACGATGAGCACGCCGCGCTTCATGATCGCGAGGGTGGGGGCGTCCAGTAGGGGGCGGCCGCCGGGCTCCGGCGGACAGTGCAGGCTCAGCACGTCGCTCTCGCGCCACACTTGCTGGCGGTCGCCCCAGCTGAATCCGGGCCCGGGAGCGAAACTGGCGGAGGCAAAAGGATCATGCGCGACCACACGCATGCCAAGCGCCAGCGCGAATTGCGCCATGGTTTGACCGATGCGGCCGCAACCAAGAAGTCCGAGCGTGCGACCGGCGAGTTCGATGCCTTCGCGGCGCGTCCACGCGCCAGTCTTCAAGGATGAGTCCGCGGCCGGGACCGCTCGGGCGAGGGCCAGGATGAGTCCCAGCGTCAGTTCAGCGACACCGCGGGAGTTGGCACCCTCCGCGCGGAGCACCGCGATGCCCAAGCGACGCGCGGCCGGTAGATCGACGTTGTCGATGCCGACGCCGTTTCGGCTGATGACCTTGAGTTCCTTGGCGACGCCCAGTACGCGGTCCGTGACCGGTTCAACGCCGGCCAGGTAGCCGACGCAGCCGGGCAGGAGCGCGAGCAGTTCGGCTTCCGTCGGCTGGCGCCCGGCCGGTCCTATGATCGTGGTGAAGCCGGCTGCGCGGAGCCGATCCAGCGCCGGATGACCGTGCTGCGTGACCGAACGCGGCGTGATGAGAATTCGAGCGGCGTTCACTCAATCGTCAGCTTCCCGCCACGCAGAAAGGCCCGCTTCGGGAAGCCTTCGAGTTCGATGTCGCCGTAGTTGTGGCCCGAATCCCCCGGGTAGACGCAAAAGCTGATCAGGGGCTCACGGCCCGTGTTGATCGAGCGGTGGCCCCAGTAGGGCGGCACGTAAACCATCCGGCCGGGGGCGAACCGCTCGTGCCGGCACTGTCCGTCCGGCGTTTTCATCATCATCAGGCCCTCGCCGCGCAGGGCGAGGTAGATCTCCCCGGTGTTGATGGCAGTGTGGTAGTGCCCCTTCGTCATGAAGCACTCGTCGCCGACGACGCCTGGCTGGAGCTTGCTGATGCAGTACATTAAGTGCCCGTACTCGTGAGGTACAGGGATCTCGAACACCTCGTAATGCACGGGGTTTCCGGCGGCGATGAGACGGTCGAGCGCGCCGGCGTCGCGGTAATAGGCCCGCATGTCGGAGGCCTTGCGGACCAGATGCGACTGCGGATTTCGCATGATCCCTTGCGCGAGATCAAAATCGACGGCGAAGGGCTCGATGAGCGTGGTTTCAGGAAGGACGAAGGTCATGGAGGGAAAGGGCGAGGGATATCAGCGATTGCCGGCCGCGATGCGGCCGAGCTCTTCGAACAGCGGTCCCTGCGTGGGAATCTCGCGGTTGAAGACGTCCGCAATCACGCGCGTCCAGCCGTGGAGAAAGTAGGTCCAACCGTCCTCGATCTGGAGCTGTCGAGTCTCGCGCTGCGCCCGCGCCTGCGCCAAGAAGATCAGGTCGCCGCGATAATTGAACTCCCAGACGACACCGCGTTCCGGAAACTGCACGGCATCCGTGAGAGGTGAGCCCGGCGCGTCTTTTCCGAGGCCGGTCGCATTGACGATCAGTGAGCCGGGCGGAAGTTTCGCGGCGATCCGATCGGCGTCCCGCGGGTCGGGCACCAGGTGGCAGGCTAGCGGCACCGGGGTCCGCCATTCGAAGTGCAGCTTCGCGAGGTGATCGAGCCGCGGAGAGGTTCGATTCCCGACATGAATATGAGCCGGCCGATCTAGGCCGTATTTGGATTTCGAGAGATGCCAGGCCAGCGCGACCGCGGAGCCACCCGCGCCGAGAATGAAAACTTCGGCGCCGCTGCGCCAGTGGGACGGCGGGAGAAACGAATCCAGCGAATACCCGACGGTCCAGGGGTCAGCCGCCCGGGCATGCAGGCGTCCGTCCCTTTTGTAGATGCTGCTAATCTCGCCCATCGAGGCCGAGAGCCGTTCCAACTCGTCGAACTGGTCACGGCATGCGGTGCAAACATCGATCTTGTGGGTCGTGACAAGTGCGCCGAGGGACAGCGGGTCGCGCTTGATGAAATCCACGGCGGCCCGGTACCGGGCTGGATCGTCGTGCGGCCGGAAGTCGAGGCCGCGAAGTTCGCATTCGCCCAGTTCGAGTCGGCGGGCCCATTCGGGGAAGATGCGGTTGATGGAGGATTTGCCCGTGGTGACGCCGATGAAATACATCGTCGGCTTCAGGGCAGGACGGAGATCGAGGGACATGGGAAAATCAGGTGCCTTGTTCGCGGCGAAGCGACCACGCGTGGAGCGTCTCCAACAGATCGGCGTAGCGACGGGTGCGCACGCGACTCAGTGCCGCGGTGGCGGGATTCGGATCGGCGGCTGCGCCGCTCGTTACCCACGCGCGCACGGCGCCCTCCAGAGCGGGCAACACGCCCGTTCCGGCGCCTGCGAGAAGCGCGACGCCCAGCGGGGCCCCGCCACCTCGCTCTATCCCGCACACCCGTGCCTGGAGCCGGTTGGCCTTGAGCTGATTCCACGTGACGCTCTGCTCGCCCCCACCGGTGATGCGAATCTCCCGCATGCTAAAGCCGGGACACAGGGATGTGACCGCGTCGCGATAGAGGGCGTACTCGAGTGCGACGGCCTCGAGAACGGCTCGAAACAGCGTCGCAGGCGTGGCGGACCAGTCCAGATCCACCCAGCCCCCCCGCAAATCGGGCCACGCCGGAGAAACGCGCCCACCCAGATGCGGGACAAAAAACGGCAGCCGCTCATCGAGCGTGGCGTCGGCCGCCGCCGCATCCAGTTCAGCGAAACCGGTCTTCGCCGCGAGGGTGGCGCGAAACCATTCGAGGTTCTGGCCTCCGCCGTTGATGTAGGCATAGGGATGCCAGAGGCCGTCGATGACGGAGCGTCCGCATCCGAGGATTCCCGTCTTCGTGTCCGGGATGAATTGATCCGTGGTGGCGGCAAAGACCGAGGCCGTACCGGCGACATCGACGCAGATCCCGGGCTCGATGGCGCCGCACGCGAGGAAACTCGCGGCGGTGTCACCGCAGCCGGCCATCACGGGTGTGCCCGCGAGCAGGCCGCAGGCCGATGCCAACTCAGGGCTTATATATCCGACGCGTTCGGTCGACGGCACGATGCGCGGGAGCTTTGCTGCCGAGATGCCAAAGCGCGCACAGAGTTCCTGGTCCCAGCAGCCGGCCGCATTGTCGGCAAACCCCGAGAAGTGCAGATAAGTCGGGTCAATAAAAGCCGCGCTGGCGTCGAGGTAGCACAACCGCATCGCAACATATGCGCCGGGTTGAACGAAGCGGGCGATGCGCTCGTAGATGTCCGGCCGCTCATGTTTCCACCAGAGAATCTTGGGACCGTGATTGAAACTGGGGACGTTGCCCGTGCGGCGAAGAACGATCTCGTCCGCCGTGCGCATTGACGCGATGTATGCGCTGCATCGCGTATCGAGCCAGGAGTCGTAAGGCGTGATGGCGTGTCCCGCTGCATCGATGCCAATGACGCCGGCCATCTGCCCGGATATGGCGAGTCCGGCGACGTCGGCCGCGCACCGGCCGGACTTCGTCACGCACTCGCGGATCGCTTTGAGCGCCGCGGCCAACTGTTCTTCCGGATCCTCTTCCACCGCGCCTGGCGCGGGGTAGCGTGGCTGCGATTTGACGAACGCGTCCATGACCCGTTGGCCATCCGCCTGGAAGAGGACGGCCTTGGTGCCTTGCGTGCCGATGTCGATGCCGAGGAGCAGTTGCACAGCCGAGACTCAGGTGGCAAACGCGATGCGGGTCTTCAGGCCGCGCGCGGACGCGGCGGCGGCGATCGCGGCCTTGGCGTCGGCGATCGCAAACGTCGCGGTGATCAGGTTCTCGACCTGGATCACGCCGCTCGCGATCAGGTCCAGGGTCTTCTGGAAATGCCGCAGACTCTGGCGGGTGGTTCCCGTCACCAGGAGTTGCTTGTAGTGAATGACGTTGGTGTCGAGCGGCACGACGGATTGCCCCTTGGGCAGACCACCGAAGAAGACGATGCGCCCGTTGACGGCGGCCAATTCGATGGCTCGCGTCTGCATCGCAGCGACCGGGCACGCGGTGATGATGACGTCCGCGCCTTCGCCGCCGGTGAGCCGGCTGAGTTCGTCACCGGGATCGCCCACGATCGTGAGGAAGGTGGGATCAATTTCCCGGGCGATCGCCAGTCGCTCCGCGTTAACGTCATTGATAATCACCCGGCTCGCCCCCGCCATCCGGCAGATTTTCGCGTGCATTAGACCGATCGGCCCGGCGCCAATGATGAGGACAGTGTCGCCCGGACCGGTGCGGACCTTTTCGTAGGCATTGTAGACGCAGGCCAGGGGTTCGACGAGGGCCGCTGCGGCGTAGCTGACGTGGTCCGGAATGGGAAACACGTTGCCCTGGATGACGGCGTCGCGGGGGATGCGCACATACTCGGCGAAGGCCCCGTGCTCATGAATGCCCAAGGCGCGATAGCTGCCGTCGAGATGGCCCTCGCCCATGACCACGAGTCGGGTGGGGGTGGGATTGTAGTTTGGCGCGACGCACACCCGTTGACCGACGCGGAGGGACGTGACACCCGGGCCGACCTCGCTGATCACGCCGGCCATCTCATGCCCAATGACGAGCGGATTCTCGGGCGTCGCCGGCGCATGCCCATGCTTGAGCATGCGGATATCCGTGCCGCAGATCGAGGCGCTGCCCGTCCGCAGCACAACCTCGCCTTCGCGGGCGCGGGGCGTTTCGATTTCCTGCACACGCAGGTCTTCCTTGGCGAAAAGCAGGGCAGCTTGCATGAATCAGATGATCTCGAGATCGAGGCGGAACACGGGGGCGATGGCTTCCAAGTCGGTGCGCTGGTGGCCGGTCATGAGCAGGTAATGGTGGGACGCGAGCCGCGTGAGCAGCCGGTGGCCGTCCCCGACGCGTACGACGCCGCCGTTGCGGCAGTCGGAGCCGGGGTATTGCGCGTAGCCTTCGAGTTCGCCTTCCGCGAGGGTCATGCGCTCGAAGTTGGAGTGAATCTTCGCCAGCGTGATAGGGCCCTCGGGCAGCCGCGCATCAATGGCGGTCGCGTGGTCGTCGACGATGGCGAGGACCTTCGGCCGCAGCTGCCATTGCGTGGCATAGCTCTGGGGCACGACCCCGAGGTAACCGCAGTGGGCCACGAGGACGTAGTTCTTCGGATCACCTTTCACCGTCGGGAAGTGGGAGATCTTCTCGTGCTTAAGGGCGGCGTTGCCGAGGGCGAACGGATAGAGGTTCGTCATCATGATCGGCGCGCCGAGTGACCGATGCAGCAGGAACTTCGTCAGCATCGACACCGAGTCGCCTTCGCAGCCCCAGATGATGCCGGCTTCCATGAAGAGGCGATTCCAAGCGAGACACGGCGTCGAGTCCGAGAAGTGCGACTCGTTGAGGCAATTGATGCCGATGGCACGCACATTGCGCTCGCCCGCGAGGTCCTCCTTGACCGCTAGGTAGAGCTTGGTGGCGCTGTTGAGCGCGCGGGTGGAGGTGCCGTCGGTCGGGAGATCCCAGCCCTGGCGGGCTTCCTCGGCGCGCGGGTCGGAAATTGCTTTGGCGCGCGCTCCCAGGTCGCGATAGCTCCGGCGTTCAAGCGTGATGCCAAACTTCTGGATCATCCGCTGCGTGCACTCGTTTTCCCACCAATAGAACCGCTTGAAGATCGGCGCCTGCTGCCCGTCGCCCGGATTGTCCTGATAAACGACGAATTTGGTTTCGCGCAGTTCACGCCGGACGCGGAGGGCGGCGATCACCTTGTGCGCCTGCTCGACGGTGTAGGGAGCGATCGTGACGACCGCCTGCTCGCGGAGATAGCTGATCAACTCCCAGTCCCACATCGAAACCGTGCCGAATTCCGACGTGATGATTAGGATCGGAACGTCCAGCGCCTTGAACTCGGCCGGACGGCGATAGGCCTCTCCCAGCAGTTGGGGAAAGATGACGGCGTCGGCGGCCGGCAACGGCTGCCCCAACGCCACCGGCGTCAGAAAATTGGCCTCCGTTCCGAACAGGGATTTCAGGTTCTCGAGTTGCCGGTCGAACCCGGCATCGCGACCGGGGTCGAAGAAGATGGGAAGCAGTGTAGGGTTACTCATGAGGGGGCGAGAGTTTGTGGCCGCCGGGACAGGATGGAGGCGTTACCGGCGTTCACCGCCGCCACGGCCGCGCGACCATCGCGGCCGCCGGCGCGCGGCGCGCGGCCCGTGCGGATGCAGGCGACGAAGTCGATGTCCTCGGCCAGGTACGCGTCGCGGAAAAGCCCCGTCCACGACGCGATGGACGGCTGCTGCAACTGGCGCTCGCGGGTGCACACCACGGTGGCGTTCTCGTGCAGGCTGCCGATCGTGATGAGCCCGTGGGTGCCGAGGATTTCGCAGCGGGCGTCATAGGCGTACTGGACGCCCTGCGCGCCACTGATGCAGCCCTGCATCCCGTTCGTCATCCGCGCCGTCAGAAGCACCTGGTCGTAGAACTCCGGAAATTCGGTCCTGGCCTCCGGACAGCGATAGTTTCCCGCGATGGCATGAACCTCAGCAAATTCGCCACCGGTGAACCACCGCACGGTGTCGAAGTCGTGGCTGTTCACCTCGGCCAGCGGCCCGTTGCTCTTCTTGAGATCGAACATCCAGGGACGCGGGTAGCTCGGACCGTGGGTCAGCGACCGCACCTGGACGACCGCGCCGATCTCGCCGGCGTCGACGCGCGACTTGGCGTGCTGGAAACTCGCGCTGAAGCGGCGCATGAAGCCGATCTGGAGCACGACGTCGTCGCGCTCGGCGGCGGCGATCATCGCGTCACAGGCGGCCGTGGTCATCGCCATCGGCTTCTCGCAGAGGATGTGTTTTCCCGCCTGGGCAGCCGCGACGGCGATCTCCTCGTGGAGTTCGGTCGGCGTGGCGATGACGACGGCGTGCACCTCCGGGTCGGACAGCACCGCGCGATAATCCGCGTGCAGAGCCGCCAGCCCCGTGCTTTCCCCCGCCTTGCGGAGCGTCTCCGGGATGGGGTCGGCGAGCGCGACCAGCCGGGCTCCCGAGACTGACCGGAGAAAGTTGCCGGCGTGGATCATGCCGGCGCGGCCGGCGCCGATCACTGCAAGGCCAAGGGGAGAAGTGTTCATGCGTGCGGCCTCAACCATAGCAACTTTGCGGGATCTAAACCATGCAATTTTGCGCAATAATATTAATCTAAAGCGCCATCTCAGCGGCTTGCCTTGCGCCAAATTCGCCCTGGCCCCGGTTTTCCGCGCGAATATCAGGGACGTGCGCGCCTGAGGAGCGGCTTTGCGGCGGTTCGCAACGCTGGTTCCAAGGGCGTAAAAGTATATTGAAATTGACATGAATGAGAAAGTTTCTTTGGAAGACTGCTCCCCGAATCCGGCGCGCCCGAGGGTTGGAGCGCGTCGGGCCATTTCACTCCGACCCGACCTCTGGATTGCGTCATGAAAGTTGGCATCGACAGCTACTGTTACCACCGCTTCTTCGGTGAAGTTTATCCCGGGCAGCGCGCGCCTGCGCAGGGTTACACCATGGAGACATTTCTCGATCGCGCCCGCGATCTGGGATGCCAGGGTGTCTCATTGGAAAGCTGTTTCTTCCCGGAATTCGGCCGCGACTATCTCACGCGACTGCGCGGGAAGTTGGATGCGCTCGGCTTTGACCGAGTGTATGCCTGGGGACATCCCGACGGCTTGGAGGCCGGGGGCAAGCCTGCGGCGAAGGACGAGATGCTGCGGCACATCGAACATGCCGCGCTGATCGGAGCTCCGGTGATGCGAGTGGTGGGAAGCAGCCTGATGTTCCGCTTCCAGCCGCACGAACCGCAGCTGCGGACCTTGGCGGCCTGGTTCCGCGAGGCGGCGGCGATCGCGGAGCGGATGCGCATCCGCCTCGCGGTGGAGAACCACATCGATTACAACGCCGACGAAATCAAGTGGCTGATCGACGAGGTCGGCTCGGAATGGTTTGGTGTCAATCTCGATACCGCGAACTTCATTCGCGTGCTCGACGATCCGGTCGAGGCGACACGCAAGCTGGCCAAGCACGTCTATGCTACGCACGTCAAAGACCTGCTCCCTGTGAAGGGCGTCGATGTGCGCGAATGGTACTATTTCTCCTCGGTCGCGGCGGGCACCGGGCTGGTCGACATCCCGGCGATCGCGCGCATCCTGCACGATAACGGTTACCAGGGTTTTCTCGCGTTCGAAACCGACATGCCGCACCCTCAGTATCAGGAGCGCGAAGAGGCGATGATCGAGGAAAGCATGGCGTACCTGAAGAAGGTGGTCGCGCCGCTCAAATGAGTTTTGTCCGAATCTCCCCAATGACCAAGCCACTTCGCATTGCGATCATCGGCCACAATTTCATGGGCAAGGCGCACTCCAACGCCTGGCGGCAGGCGGCTCATTTCTTCGATCTGCCGTGCCAACCGGTCCTGCAGGTCGCGTGTGGCCGCGACGCCGCGGCGGTGCAGGCGTTCGCTGATCGCTGGGGCTGGAAGCATGTCGAGACCGACTGGCGGGCGGTGGTTGACCGCGAGGATGTCGATGTGGTGGACATCTCGCTGCCCCAGCACCTCCACCACGACGTGGCGGTGGCGGCCGCGCGTGCCGGCAAGCACATCTTCTGCGAGAAACCCATGGCGCTGTCGGTGTCGCAGGCCGAGGCGATGCTCGCGGCCGCCCGGGCCGCCAACGTGCGGCACTACGTAAATCACAATTACCGACGCTGTCCGGCCGTCGGTCTGGCGCGCCGTCTGATCGATGAGGGGCGGATTGGCCGGATCTTCCACTGGCGCGGCGCCTATCAGCAGGACTGGATTGTCGACCCTGATTTTCCGCTGACCTGGCAGCTGCAGAAGGAAACGGCGGGCAGCGGCCCGCACAATGACCTCAACTCTCACAGCGTGGACTTGGCCCATTATCTGGTGGGAGACATACGCACCGTGTCCTGCCTCACGGCCAGCTTCGTTTCCGAGCGTCCCTTGCCGGGCAAGGGCGCTACCGCGTTCAGCACCGGGGCCGGGGACGGCGCCCCGGCGAAGGGGCCGGTGACGGTGGAGGACGCTTCACTGATGCAGGTGCAGTTCGCCAACGGCGCGATCGGCAGCTTTGAAGCCAGCCGGTTCGCGAGTGGCCGGAAGAATCACAACACCTTCGAGATCTACGGCAGTGAGGGCAGTCTGGCCTTTGACCTCGAGCGGATGAACGAGCTGCAGTTCTTCTCGCGCCGCGACCCCGAGCATGCGCAGGGCTTCCGCACCATCCTGGCGACCGAGTCCTCGCATCCCTACGTCGCGAACTGGTGGCCGCCGGGGCACATTCTCGGGTACGAACACGCATTCGTGCATGGCGTTGTCGATTTTCTGCATGCCATCTCCACCGGTGAGCCGATCAGTCCGGATTTCTCCGATGGCGTGAGGTGCGTGAAAGTGCTGGAAGCCGGGCTCAAGTCGGCGGCCTCCGGCCAGCGCGTGACGATCGGGGCGTAGGCGGCTGCGCCGCGTCTAAGTGGATCCAAATCGCTTCTTCCGCCTAAACTCGCCGGGCGTCATCCCGGTGCGCTTCTTGAAGAACCGCACAAGGTACTCCTGGTATTGAAACCCCGCGAGTTCAGCGATCTGCGGGAGCACGTAGTCCGTCTCGAGCAGAAGCTGTCGCACTCGCCGGAAACGGACCTCCTGCACTTCTTCGAGCGGAGTCCGTCCCACCTGCTGGACAAACTTGTTCTCCAAGGCACGCCGGGACATGCCGGCGATGCGGGCAATCGCGTTTACGTCGATCACCTTGCAGGCGTTCTCGCGGATAAAGCGAATGGATCGCGCTAGCCGCTCGTCTCCGACCGCCAGCACGTCTGAGGATTGCCGCACGACGACCTGGCCCGGCTCGAAGTAATAGTTCTGCTTGGCGAATTTCTTCCCCAGCATCATCTGGTCAAGCATGGCCGCCGCCTCGTAGCCGAGCTTCTGTACGTTCTGGTCGAGGCTGGAGAGCGGCGGGGTGGCGACCTCGCAGAGCACCGGGTCATTGTCGACGCTCACCACAGCGATGTCGTCAGGCACCCGTATTCCCGCGCGGCGGCAGCCGTCGAGGAGCTGTACCCCTTGGGTGTCATGCGCGACGACGATCCCCACCGGGGTCGGCAGGGTCCGAATCCAGCTGGCCAGCGCCTCCTGCTCCTCCTCCCAGGTCAGGCCGGGCGGGGCGAGCGTGGGCCGAACGGAAACGTTCGAGCAACCGCGCTCGGCGAGAATGCGGAGAAACGCATCGCGCCGCTGTCGTTCCCATCCGCGATTGCCCGCCACGCCGACATAGGCGAAATTCTGAAAGCCGCGCTCGAGGAAGTGATCGATGATCCGCCTGACGATGAGGGTCTGATCCGGAAAAAGCGTCGGAAAATCCGGCTTTTCGACCAGGTTGCGCAGGCTCACGACTGCGATGCCGCGCGCCGCCGCCTGGCGGCACAGCTTCTTGTCGAGGCTGCGGGTGATGATCCCATCGCCTTTCCAGCCCGAGAGCCATGCCGGCTCCGGTTCGTCCTGACCGCGTTCCGCGGTATAGACCGACCAGGGACCGTTGACCCGCTGATACTGGGCGATGCCGAGCAGGATTTCCCGGCCGTAGATCTTCGAGGTCTCAACGATGAGCGCGACGTGGGGTGGCTGGGCGTGCTTTTTTCGTCTCATCGAATTGCTCAAAAGTATAAGTCCGGTGCGTAAAGTGTCAATATGGGAGGCAGCCCGGCTTCTCCCAGTCGCCCGGTCAGGGCCCGGCCGGCCGCCCGGCGGCCGCCCAGCGGATGCTTTGCGCCAGGAGTTGGCGGTAATGCTCGTTGCGATATGCGGTCGGGCCGTGGCCCAGTTGCAGATAAACCACGCGGGACTGCCGGACCTGATGGGTCCACCCGAGCGGCTTGCCGCTCTTCGGCTGGGTGGTCGTGACGAGGGGCGTGACGCCGGGGGAGACGCGAAATCCCCAATAGATCTCGTCGATGATGGTGAAGTCGTCCAGGCCGCGCGTCACGGGATGATCCCGGGCAACAATCACGACCGGCACTTCCACATTGTGCTGGTAGCCCAGTTCGGGGGTGACCTTGCCTTTCTTGTCCGGCGGTTCGGGGTAGGTGCCGCCGACGATCTGCTCGAATTCCGGCCACGCCCGATACGAAACGAGCGCGTGGTGGGTCACGACGAGTCCAATCCCGCGGTCGAGCACTGAGCGCAGCGCGGCCTTCTGCGGCTCGGTGATGTCCTGCATCATGTCGTAGAGCACCAGGCAGTCGTAGCTCAGCAGGTCCGGACGTTCGTACGCGGTGGAGGAATTCTTGGCGTGTTCCGCGTGGGTAAATTCGATCGCCGTGTTCTTCTGGAAGACATCGAGGAACTCGTGTTTCACGTAGCCATGGCCGCCCGTGATGAGCAGAACTTTGGTCTTGGGCTGGGCCGCGAGCGTGGCCAGACCGAGCAGCCACACCGCGGTGAGGGCAAGCGATCTCATGGGGGCATGCTCGGTGGGCCCCGCGGCTGACGTCAAGTGGTTACGTAAAAGTATTAGTAAATTGCGCTAATATTCAATGCCTTTAATGCCGTCTTCCCCTATACTCCCGGCAATGACCATCGGTTTCTTGGGCAGGAAGTGCATCAGGGCGTACGCCGCGCGCGCGGTGGGCGTCACGGGCGTCGCCGGGCGGGAAGCACGGCTCGTGGTGGCCGGAGGACAATGCCGCCTCGGCTGGCTGGGACTCGGCCTGTTGGTGCTGGCCAGACTGGCGGCGGAGCCTGAGGAGCCGATCCGGACGATCCCCGCCGCGACGACGGCCGAACTCACGCCGAGCAATGGCTGGCCTGCGCTCGACCACTACCGCGACTGGAGCCGCTCCCTGGGTGGGCCGACGTCGAACCGGTTCTCGCCGCTGACCCAGTTGACGCCGGAAAACGTCGGCCGCCTCCAGGTGGCGTGGACCTACCGTTCGGGCGACGGTGCCGGCAATCTGCAGGCGAATCCGATCGTGGTCGATGGCGTGATGTACGCGCCGACCGCTGGGCACGCGATTGTCGCCCTCGATGCGGCGAGCGGGACAGAACGCTGGCGTTACGTCCCGGAAAAACGCGGGAATGGCCTGACGGATCTGCCGGCCCGCCGGGGACTGATCTACTGGCGTGGCACGGACTCGGTGGGTGCGCGCCTGATCTTCACCGCCGGCAATTGGGTTTACGCGCTCGATCCGCGGAATGGTCGCCCCATCCCGAGTTTCGGGACCGACGGCCGGACGCCGCTCCCGACGGGCGCCGGTGCCACCGGGGCAATCTGGAAGGACACGCTGGTCGTGCCCGGCTTTGCGCGCGACGTCTTTGGCTACGATGTGGTCACGGGGGCACTACGCTGGCGCTTTCATACTATCCCGCAACCCGGTGAGTTCGGCGCCGACACGTGGCGCGGCCGAGGATCGGGAGCGAACTCATGGGGCGGGATGTCGCTGGACGAATCCCGCGGCATCGCGTTCGTGGCGACGGGCTCACCCAAGCCTAATTTTGACGGAACCGGCCATCACGGGGACAACCTCTTCGGCAACTGCGTCATCGCGCTCGATGTCGCGACGGGCAAGCGCCTGTGGCACTTCCAGGAGATCCGGCATGACATCTGGGACCTCGACATTCCTGCGCCGCCGAACCTCGTGACCATCACGCGAGAAGGCCAGCGCTACGATGCCGTCGCGCAGGTGACGAAGATCGGCAACACCCTGCTGCTCGATCGCACGACCGGGAAGCCGCTCTTCCCCTTCCGGCTCCGGCGGGCTCCTGCTTCCAAGCTGCCCGGTGAGGAAACCGCGCTCTACCAGCCAGACCCGGAATTGCCGGAGCCGTTTGGCCGCCAGGATTTCCGTCGGGAAGATGTCACGAACCGAACTCCCGAGGCCCGCCAGCACGTTGAGACGCTGTTGTCCCGCGCAAATCTCGGTTGGTTCACCGCCTTCGAGATTGCCAAGCCGACCGTCTACCAGGGCGTGCATGGCGGGGCGGAGTGGACCGGAGCGGCGGTGGATCCGCGGACCGCCCGGCTCTACGTCACGGCGAATCACCTGCCCTGGACGATCACAATGTTCCGCGATGATGATCCTCCGCCGCTCGTGCCGGCCACGGCGGGCGAGCAGGCTTACCAGATGTTTTGTGCGGCGTGCCATGGACCTGATCGGCGCGGCATCGGCGTGGCGCCGCCATTGCGGGGATTGCGTCACCGCTTGGACGCTGAGGCCATACTGACCTTGCTCAAAACGGGCCGCAACCTGATGCCGCCGCTCGGCGTGGCCATCCCGCCGCCCCAACAACAGGCAATTGTGGACTTCCTCCTCGCGCGGGACCGCCCCGCAGTGACCACCGAAAAGGGCCGGCCCAGGTACGCGTTTGGCGGCTTCACCAAGCTGCTCGATCACGAGGGATATCCCGGGATCAAACCGCCGTGGGGCACGCTCAATTGCATCAATCTAAACACCGGCAAGATCGAATGGCGCGTGCCGCTTGGCGAGTATGCCGAGTTGAAGGCGGCCGGGGTGCCGAAGACCGGAACGGAGAATTTCGGTGGCGCCATCGTGACGGCTGGCGGGCTCCTTTTCTGTTCCGGCACTCGCGACCGCAAGATCCGGGCGTTTTCGGCCGACTCCGGCGCGGAACTGTGGGCGGCCGATTTGCCGCTGCATGGCACAGCGCCCCCGACGACATACGAGGTGGGCGGCCGGCAATTCGTCGTGATCGCGGCGACCGGCGGCGGCAAGCTCGGTGGCCCCGTTGGTGATGCCTGGGTCGCGTTCGCGCTCCCCACTCCTGCCGGCGCCGATCGGCTCGCGCCGAAGCGCACGGCCGGTCCGCCGTGACCCTCTCTCGTTCACCCCTCACTCTCATCTCATGAAAAAACACCCCCTCGTCTGGTTTGGCCTTCTGGTCGTCGCATTGGCCGCGTGGCCGTCAGCCGTGCGCGCCGCGGTTGATTCTACCCTGTTCGAGCGCCGCAATCTCGTAGCGTGGTGCATCGTGCCATTCGACTCCGTGAAGCGCGGTCCGGCCGAGCGCGCGGAGATGGTGAAGCGGCTGGGAATAACGCAGGTCGCCTACGACTGGCGCAACGAGCATGTGGCGCAGTTCGAGCAGGAGATCCTGGAATACAAGAAGCGCGGCGTGGAGTATTTCGCCTTCTGGGGCCAGCACGAGGACGCGTTCCGACTCTTCGAGAAATACCAACTCCACCCGCAGATCTGGTTCATGTTACCGGGGGCGACGGCATCACTTTCGCAGGAGGAGAAAGTCCAGGAAGCCGCCAAGCGGGTGCTCCCGCTGGTCGAGCGCACGCGCAAGCTCGGCTGCCGGTTGGCACTCTACAATCATGGCGGCTGGGGCGGAGAGCCTGAGAACATGGTTGCGGTCTGCGATTACCTCCGTCGGCACAACGGCTCCACGCACGTCGGCATCGTGTATAATCAGCACCATGGCCACAGCCACGTGGACCGCTTCACCGAAGCCCTGGCGGCGATGATGCCTTACTTGTTCTGCCTGAACCTCGATGGCTTGACCCGCGATGGCGACAAACGCGGCATGAAAATCCTGCCAGTCGGACAGGGCGAACTCGACCTGCCGATGCTGAAGATCATCGCCACCTCCGGTTACCGCGGCCCGATCGGCATCATCGGTCACACGCAGGACGACGTGGAATTGCGCCTGCGCGACAATCTCGAGGGACTCGACTGGCTCGTCCCGCAATTGACCGGTCAGCCCGCAGGCCCGAAGCCCACGCCGCGGCTGCCCCTGCTGCCCAAAGCTGCCAGTCCGACCAAGGCCGGGGCGGCGAAGAAATGACTTCGGTTGCCGCTTGATGCCATGACGACCATGTCCCGCGTGCTCCGGCTCGCCGTCTGGCTGCTGCTCGCAACCGCGGGGGTGGCCGCACCGGACCGGCCGAACATCCTGTTGATTCTGGCGGACGACATGGGGTGGGGAGACTTGCGTTGCCATGGCAACGATCGGCTCGACACCCCGGTGCTCGATCGGCTGCAGCGGCAGAGCTTGGAACTCGACCGCTTCTTTGTGAGCCCGATGTGCTCGCCGACGCGCTCGTCTTTGCTCTCCGGCCGGCACCATCTTCGCCTTCATGTGCTGTCAACCTCGCATGGTCTGGAAGTCATGCATGGCGATGAGTTCACGATTGCCGAAGCGCTGAAGCCGGCGGGCTACGCCACCGGCTGCTTCGGAAAGTGGCACAACGGGTCGAATCGCCCCTCGACGGCCCGGGGGCAGGGCTTCGACGAGTTCTTCGGTTTCAGCGGCGGTTTCTTCTCGAACTATTGGGATCCGGAGCTGGAGCATAACGGGCAGGCGGCACTGCGCCCGGGCTATATTACCGACGTGCTGGCAGACGCCGCGATGGCGTTCATGGAGCGCGAACGGGCACGACCGTTCTTTTGTTACGTGCCGTTCAATGCCTGCCATTCGCCGATGCAGGCGCCGCCGGATCTTTTTGCCAAGTACACCCAGCGCGGCTTCGCGCCCATGGAGGCCGCGATCTATGCGATGGTCGAGAACCTCGATGGCAACGTGGGGCGGCTGCTCGGTAAACTGGACGTGCTGGGCCTGGCCGAGAACACGATCGTCATCTTTGCCTCCGACAATGGTCCGAATTCGGCCCGCTTCAATGGCGGGATGCGCGGACGCAAGGGCAGTGTGTTCGAGGGAGGCGTGCGAGTGCCGTTCTTCATCCGCTGGCCGGGGAAGTTCGAGCCGGGCAAACGACTGCCCCAGATCGTGCAACACGTGGACATCATGCCAACTTTGCTTGATCTTGTGGGTCTGACCCTGTCGACGGCGCGACCGCTCGACGGCATCAGCGTGGCATCGCTGCTGCGGGGGACGGCTGGAACCTGGCCCGATCGCATGCTCTTCGAAATGGGAACCCGGAACGGGCGGAACGGCGTGCCCATGACCGTCTATCCTGGAGCGGTCCGAACGCAGACGCATCGGTGGGCGCATGACGGCAATCAGGAATACCTGTTCGATCTGCGCGATGACCCGGGCGAGTTGACCAACGTCCTCGCGAAGGAGCCTGCTTTCGCGGCGCGGTTGGCCGCGGAATATGCCCGCTGGTTCCGCGACGCGACTCGTTCGACCGACGGAAAAATCCAACGCTTCGCCATTACCCTGAGCGAAGGCACGGAACTCTTGGTGCCCAGCGCAGAGCTGCGGGGAGGCGCGCGCTTCTTCGGCAAGGGTTGGGATTACGACTGGGGCACTGGTTTCGGCTCTCCCGATGCCGCGCTTGTCTGGCTGCTCGAAGTCCCTCAGCCCGGAACTTACGAGGTCGAAGCCTTTCATACGGCCGGGGCGCCGAAAGGGTTCGTGCGGACGAACGTGGGCAGCCAGAGCGCCGAAGGCGCGATCATGGAGTCCTACCAGCCATCCGTAATACCGCGGCGTGACCTGGTGGAGCGCTGGGAAGTGCCGGACAAGGTCTTCAAGCCTTTGGCGCTTGGCCGCATCGTCATTCCGGCCGGTGCGCACGAACTGAAGCTCACGGCGACCGAGGGAGTTGAAATTCAAAAGGTGCGTCTGCGCCGAGTTTCCGGTGCCAACTGAGATGCTTCCCAGTCTCGGCGTAAAGTTGTAGAATTTGAGAAAGCAAGACGGACAAATAATTGCGCATATGCGACGACTCCGCGTCGCGCGGCCGCCGCATGTCGCGCTTATCGTCGAGACGTCCAAGCATTACGGTCGGGAAATCATCCTGGGCATTTCCCGGTACCTGAAGGCGCACGGCCCGTGGTCGATTTTCACGACCGAGCGGGGGCAGGACGACCCCGATCCGCCCTGGCTGCGGGACTGGGCGGGCGACGGCATCATCACCCGGGGCCGGGATCAATGCGCCTGCCGCGCGGCACGGGATCGTGGAATTCCGGTGGTGAGTCTCCGCCACCTGCTCGACCGGCCCGACTTTCCCACACTGATGCCCGATCAGGATCTGATTGGCTGCCGGGTAGCGACACACCTCCTGGAGCGCGGTCTGCGTCATTTCGCGTATGTGGGAGTCCCGGGGGCCAAGGCCTGGGACCGGGTGCGCCGCCTGGCGTTTGTGCGTACGCTGGAGGAGAAGGGCGTGGGAGATATCGTGGTGCGCCCGGTGCTGGCGGACCCGAACCTCGATTGGGAGGGCGAGGAGGAGCAAATCGCCGCGTGGGTGCGACGGCTGCCTCCGTCGGTGGGCATCATGGTCACTCATGACACGCAGGGGCTACGGATTCTCGATGCGTGCCGTCGGGCCGGCCGTTCGGTCCCCGATGGCGTCGCGGTGGTGAGCGTGGACAACGATCCGGTCCTGTGCGAGGTCGCGACACCGCGTCTGTCCAGCCTCGATCAGAATCTCCAGCGGCTCGGCTTTGAGGCCGCCCGGCTGCTCGGCCGGATGATGGCGGGCGAGCGCCCCCCGCCGGCCAACCATTTCACCGAGCCGGGGGAGGTGGTGCTCCGGCAGTCCTCCGACACGATTGCGGTGGCCAGCCCCGGTCTGGCGCGGGCCGTCCGCCTGATCCGGGAGCGCGCCGGCGTTGGGGTGGACGTCCCGATGGCGGCGAAGTGGGCGGGGATGTCGCGGCGGGGGTTCGAGCGGACCTTCTCGGCGCAACTCCGCCGCAGCCCACTCGCGGAGATCCATGACGTCCGGCTGCGCCGGGTTCGTCAGCTCCTGCTCGAGACCGATCTCGTGCTGCCGCGGATTGCAGAACTGGCCGGCTTCCAGTCGCAGCAGTACCTCGCCCGGTTCTTCAAGGAGCACACCGGGTTCTCCCCGGGGGTGTTCCGCCGTCGGATGCGTTTCGACGCCTCGTGACCGCCGTGTGATTGAGATTGCCAGCCCACCAACGGAAATTAATAGAAAGATACAATTGCGCATAACGCCTATGAGTAACCCGACCCCCCCCGCAGCTTCGTCCCGGATTTTCTGGGGCTGTTTCATCGCCCTTGTGACCTGTGCTTTTGGCTTCATCGTCCGCACCCAAGTGATCGGAGAGTGGCAGGCCCAGTTCAATTTAAGCGAAACCGAAAAGGGGGATATCCTTGGCGTCGGGTTTTGGCCCTTCGCGTTCAGCATCTTTATCTTCAGCTTCGTCATCGACAAAGTGGGCTACGGCCGCGCCGCCATTTTCGGGCTGGTCTGTCATGTGGCTTCGGCGGTGATTCTGCTCACGGCGGCCAGCGCGCGGCAGCTCTACTGGGGCACGTTCATCTTCGCTCTCTCGAACGGCACGGTGGAGGCTTACATCAACCCGACGGTCGCCACGATGAATCCGCGGGAAAAGGTGAAGTGGCTGAACATCCTGCACGCCGGGTGGCCAGGAGGCATGGTGCTCGCCGGGGTGCTGGCCATCGGGATGGGAAACATTGCGTGGCAGTGGAAAGTGGGGCTCACGCTCCTCCCCACCGTCGTCTATGCGGTCTTGCTGCTCGGAGTTAAGTTCCCGGTGAGCGAGCGGGTCGCGGCAGGCGTGCCGTACCGCGAGATGCTGCGCGACTTCGGCGGGCTTGGCGCCTTCGTCGTCACCTATCTCATCGCGCTGCAGGTCTGCGAGGGCATCCTCGGGATCGAACAGGGGAAGTTTGTCTGGCCGCTCGTCCCGGCGGTCCTCGTCGCGGCGGGATTCGGTTGGTACGTCCGCTCCGCCGGACGGCTGGTGTATTTTGTCCTGCTGCTGGTGATGATTCCGCTGGCGACGACCGAACTGGGCATCGACAGCTGGATTACGGACCTGATGGCTCCGGAGATGAAGCACATCGGCCTCAACGCCGGCTGGGTGCTGGTGTACACCGCGGCGCTCATGACGATCCTGCGCTGCTTTGCGGGTCCGGTGACCAAGCTGCTGGCTCCGCTGCCACTGCTCGCCGCAGGAGCGGCGCTGGCCATTGCCGGGCTCTTTGCCCTCTCCAAAGCCGCCGGTATCGGTGTGCTTTTGGCGGCGACGATCTATGGCTTCGGCAAGGCCTACTTTTGGTCGACCATGCTCGGGGTGGTGGGCGAGCAATTTCCCAAGGGTGGAGCGCTGACCATGAACTGTATCGGCGGCGTCGGCATGTTGGGCCTGAGCGTCGGCATGGTGTTTCTTGGCAACATCCAGGATCGCCGCATTGATCGTGAATTGCTCGCGCACGACGCGGCTTCCGGTACGAAGCTCCACGCGTCGTACCTCACCGCCGAGAAGCGCAGCATCTTCGGGTCCTATCTCGCACTCGACCAGGCCAAGCTGGCCCAGGCGCCCGCCATGGATCGCGCCCTGATCGAGGACATCAAAGTCTCGGCGAAGAAAAACGCCCTCAGCACCGCGACGGTCTTTCCGGCCATCATGCTCCTGGCGTACCTCGGACTGGTGGTGTACTTCCGCCGTCAGGGCGGGTACCGGCCGGCGGAATTGGGCGCGGGCGGGCATTGACTGGGGCCAGCCTCGGGAGGCGGGAAGATGGCGTCAAAATAGCCCTCCGATTTTGGCTAGGTCGACCGCGGCGCAAAAAGACAATAGGATTGCTCAACAATTCAATGACGCGGGCGCGATGTGCCGCTACATTCGAATTCCACGAGCTTCGCCCCACGCCGACCCCGATTCGGGATTTCGGCCACACCGCTTACGTTCTTCGAATGAGCGAATCAAAAAGATGAGTTTTCCCCACGTCATGCGCGCTGCCGGCACATTGTTAATCTTGCTGTCCCTTTGCTTCCCGGGCGTCGCCACGCCCGCCACGGCCGCCACGGCCGGCGGCCCGGGGCCAAACTTCGTCTTCGTTCTCGTCGATGACCTCGGCTGGCGCGACCCGGCCTTTAATGGCACGGGTTTCTACGAGACGCCGCATCTGGATCGACTCCGACAGCAGGGGATGTGGTTTCCGCAGGCGTATGCGGCGAGTCCCTATTGCTCGCCAAGTCGCGCCGCGATCCAGACTGGACGGAATCCAGCGCGGTCGGGGATCACGATGTTCATCGGTTACAGTCGAGCTGGCGTTATGCGCCAGCTCGTCGAGCCACTCAATGTTCCCAAGCTTCCCGCCGATGAAGTGACGATCGGCCAGGCGTTGCGGGAAGCGGGGTACGCCACCGGCTTCATTGGCAAGTGGCACCTCGGCGCGGATCGGGAATCGTTTCCCGACTGCCATGGTTACGACCACGTCCGCGGCGTGGCCACCGGTGCCGGGGCGGGCCGCTATTTTTCGCCGTACACCCGGGCAGCCTTTGCCGTGCTTAACGAGACCAATTTACCCGACGGTCCGCCGGGCGAGTTCATTGAGGATCGTCTGGTCGATGAATCGCTCAACTTCATCCGGACGCAGGCGCAGGCGCGGCGCCCCTTTCTGCTCTTTCACTCCTGTTATGCGATGCATGCCTTGATCGATGCGCGCGACGACCTGGTGGCCAAGTATCGATCGAAGCTCGAACGCATGGCAGCGACGGGGGATCCGAGGTCCGTTCCCGAGGGCTACGTCCAGTTCAGTGGGAGGGGTGTCGCGCTGGAGCAGCGCAATCCGGTCTTCGCGGCCATGCTGGAGATGTTGGACGCCAGCCTCGGTCGGCTGTTCGACGGGCTCGAGCAACTGGACATCGCGGACAACACCGTGGTCGTTCTCACCGGCGATAATGGCGGATTGGCGACGAACAACACCGCCGTGGCCCGTCACGCGGTGCCCGTGGCGGCGCACGACACCGCCAACGCGCCCCTCCGCGGCGGCAAGGGCTACCTGTTCGAAGGCGGGATCCGTGTGCCACTGCTGGTCCGGTGGTCAGGACGCGTTGCGCCGGGCTCGGTGTGCGACACGCCGGTGGCCCTGACGGATTTCTACGCGACCTTCCTCGAACTTGCCGGTCAGGCTCCGCGGCCGAACCAGGCACTCGACAGCGTCAGTCTCGCGCCGCTGCTGCGCGGAACGGGTGCGCTCGCCCCACGCTCGCTCTTCTGGCACATGCCGCAGTACAGGACCACGGGCGATTTCCCCGGCTCGGTCATCCGTCAGGGGGACTTCAAGCTGATCCATTTCTACGAGGAGGAACGCTCACATCTCTACGATTTGCGCCAGGACTTCGGCGAGCAGCGGGACCTCGCCCAAGTGATGCCGGAAAAGACCGCCGAGCTGCGCCGCGAATTGGAGTCATGGCGGGCCGGGGTCGCGGCGAGGTCACTCTCACCGAATCCCAACTACGACGCGTCGGTCGACCCGCGGCTGCATCCTCCGACCGCCACTAAGAAGCGATGAACTTGGCCAGAAGCATTTGCGTCGGGCTGCCGCTGGTCGGCGGGCCGGGCCGTGCACTCGAAAATCGCCCGAACGGTAGCGGTCCCACGCTCAACTAAACCCTCTCCCATGCACATTCCGCGTCGTTTCCTGGCCCTGGTTGGATGCTGGTGCGCGTGTCTCGGCTTCGCGCAATCCGGTTTTGACGTCACCAAATTACGCTCTCTCCGCGCTACCCTTGAGGAGGACGTGGCTGCGGGACGAACCAATGGAATCGTTGCCCTGGTGGTTCACGATGGACGCGTCGTGGCCCAGGAGGCGGTCGGTTGGGCGGATCGAGCGAGGGCGCAGCCGATGCGACCGGACTCGCTGTTTTGGATCGCCTCGATGACCAAGTCGATCAGCGCCGCCGCCATCCTCACACTGGTGGACGAAGGCAAACTGACACTGGATGAGCCCGCCGCGCAGTGGTTGCCGGAGTTGGCGCAAGTGAAGCTCGAGAACGGGGCGAAGCCCGCCCGGCCCATCACGCTGCGACACCTGCTTTCGCATACGGCCGGTTTGCAGCTTCCCCGGCGCAGCGCCAGCGACGGCGCCAACACCCTCAGGGGCTATACGTTGGATCTGGTGCGGGCACCGCTGACGTTCGAGCCGGGCAGCCGCTACGAATACAACTTCGGCATCACCGTGGCGGGACGGATCGCCGAAATCGTCTCCGGGCAACGGTACGAAGCGTTCGTGGCGGATCGAATCCTGCGGCCCTTGCGGCTGAACGATACGACGTTTCACCCCGATGCCGCGCTCCGCGCCCGGATCGTCCAGACTTACACCCGGGCGGAGGATGGGCCGGGCCTGGTCGCCACCTATAACCCATTCGTAACGCCGGATCCCTCGATCCGACACATGCCGGAGCCCTCTGGAGGGCTGTTTTCCACCGCCGCGGACCTGGCGCGCTTTTACCAGATGGTGCTCGACGGCGGAGTCTGGAATGGAAAGCGTATGCTGAAAATGGAGACGGTCGCGGAGATGCTTCGCCCGCAGCTGGCCGGGACGAAGCGCCTGAATTACGGGCTCGGCTGGATGGTCAACGGGGAGGGCCGGAAGCCCATGACTGCGCTTCCGGTGGGCGCCTATGGGCACGCGGGGGCATTCTTCACCAATGGCTGGATTATACCTAACGAACGGCTCATCGCGATCATGTTGATGGAGCAGGTGCACGTGCCGGAGAGCGCGAAGGCCAGAGACCGTTTCTACGAGTTAGTGAGTGCGTCGGTCCGGGAGTAGAAGGACATGCGGTACGAGGCGTGCAGACGATCGTTGCTTCGGCTGGCTGTGTTTATCGGACTCGCCATCACCACCCGAATGGACGCCGCGCCGCCGCCGATCTCGCCGCTCTGGTCGGTGGACAACTTCCATGCGTGGAGCGTGGCACCCTTCGACTCCGTCGACCGCACGCCTGAGGAACGCGCCCAGATGCTTCGGCGACTGGGCCTCCGGAAGTACGCGTACTCCTGGCGCGAACGGCACATCGCGACTTTCGACGCCGAGATCGAGGCGATGCAGCGGCACGGGATTGAGATCATCGCTTGGAATTTTCTTTCGGTGGAGCCGGACGATCCCCCGGCGCAGGCGGCGCTGGAAGCCTTTCGACGTCACGGCATTCACCCGCAGATCTGGGTCATGCAATCGCCGCGTGGTCTCCCCCGCCAGGCGTTGGAGAACTTCACGCGGACTGCCCTCGAGCAACGGGAGCGAGTCCTCCAGGAGGCCGAGCGGATCATGCGAATCGTCGCGGCGGTGGCGCCCTACGGCTGTTCGGTCGCGCTCTACAGCCACAACTCTTGGTTCGGGGTGCCGGACAACCAACTCGCGATCATCGAATGCCTGAAGGGCCTCGGCGTGAGTGGGGTCGGAATGGTCTACAATTTCCATCATGCGCGCGACGAGCACCACGACGACACGCTCGACTTCCCGGCGCTGTGGCGCCGGATCAAGCCGCACGTCGTGGCCCTGACGGTCTCGGGCGTGCGTGTCGAGGGGCAAACCGTCTTTCCCTCCCAAGGTGACGCCGAGTTGGAGATGATGAGGGTAATCCAGGTCAGCGGCTGGCGAGGTTCCGTCGGCCTGACGGCCGAGAAGCGCGGCGATGCGGAGGAGACGCTGCGGCAGTATATCCAAGGCGTGCAATGGATCGGCCGCGAGTTGGTCACTCCCGGCTCCGGCGGCCCCCTGCCTTTCCCGACGCTGCCGCCGCGAGGCAGCCGCCTGGAATAGCTTAACCGCCGGCGTCGAATGTGGATTCCTGTACAGCCGCAGAGAGCGCAAAAAGATAATACTATTACGCAACCGGTCAATGACACCGTGAGGCAGATGGGATAGGCTACAAGACCTCGTTACCCCATGCGGACGTTTCGGCTGCCGGCCGGCCTTCGCGCTTCCCCCTCAACCCGCTTCCATTCCATGCCATCATTACACGCTTTCTGCGCCGTCGCATCGCGCTTCGCGACGCCGTTCTTCGTTCGTCGTCTCGCCGGGCTCTTGGTACTACTTGTCTCCACCGGCTGGGCGCAGTCGGGCACCGGCACCATCGAGGGCCGGATCACGAACAACGCGACGGGGGAATACTCCGAGTTGGCGCGGGTGACGGTGGAGGGCACCACGCTCGAGGCGTTCACCGACTCCACCGGTTTCTACCGACTTTCGCGCGTACCGGCCGCGGCGGTGCGGGTGCGCGCCTTCTATACGGGCGCGGAGTTCGAACCGCAGACGGTGACGGTTGCTCCCGGCGGTGTGGCCCGCGCGGACTTTTCGTGGAAGACGGCCGGCAGCAGCCCGGGCGTGGTCAAACTCAAGGAGTTTGTCGTTGCGAGCTCGAAGGAGATGTCCGGCGCCGCCGTCGCGATTAACACCCAGCGTTTCGCGCCGAACACGACGACCGTGCTCTCGACGGACGAATACGGCGAGGTGTCCGCCTTCAATCTTGGAAATCTGCTCACCAACGTGCCGGGTCTGACGGTTGAACTGGGTGGCATGGGCGATCCCTATCGCGTGACGATGAACGGCGCCCCGCCGGAGAACGTGCCGGTAACCGTCAACGGTATGAATGTCGCGTATGCCGCTGATGGTGCGGGCCGGCGTAACGGTGTCATCGCAGGCCTTTCCGTAAATAACATGTCGCGAGTGGAGGTCGTCTTCACGCCTACGCCCGAAACCCCCGGGGCTGCGCTGGCCGGCACGATCAACATGGTTCCGCGCAGTGCCTTCGATCGCTCCAAGCCAAGCTATAACGTCAGCGCGGCCCTCGTCCTGCGGGATCGCGATCGCCATTTCGGTCAGTCGCCGGGACTCGGAGGCACCGACAATCAAAGTCCCACTATAACGCCGCAGGGAAGTTTCGCGGCGGTGGTCCCTCTCGGCGAGAGGTTTGGATTCACGCTCAGCGGCAGCTCCACCACCGCCCGAGCCACCCGCTATACGGCGGCTCCCAATTGGCGCGGATTGGCGACCGACACGAACGGAACGACGTATCCGGATACCACGCCGGACAAACCGTACCTCTGGAGCATTGCGCACACGGACACGCTGGACCAACACACCCGCCGTGCTTTGGGTGCTTCCTTCGACTTCAAACTCACGCCGCGCGATCGCATTTCCTTCAGCGCACAGTATGGCGAGTTCAACATCGGCGGGGACTTCAACCAGGTTAGCTACACGATCCTGCAGGTGAGGACGGGTGATTTTGGCAATGGCTTCACGCAGGGTGCACCCGGCCAGGGCCAGGTCGGGATTTTCCGCCGGTATTTCTACCGCCGTGACACCACGTGGCTTAACACCCTCAACTATTGGCATGACGGACCCACCTGGCAGATACAAGGGGGCCTGGGCTTCTCGCCGACGAGCAGTTCCCGCAGCTACCAGACCGGACTCGACTTTGAGGACTCCCGCGCGATCTTGCGCAATGTCACCATCCGCTTCGACGGCACGCACACGACCTTTCCTCGGGTGACGACGACCGATAGCGCCGGGCGACCGATCGATGCTGGCGCTCTTGCGAATTTCACCAACACGACATCCTTGCGTCCATTTGCCCTCAATAACGGAGTCAATCGACGGGCGTTCGCGAACGCGCAGCGAGACTTCGACGGCCGCTGGCCACTGCGGGTTAAGGCGGGTTTCGATTTGGACGAGTCCATCCGGGATCACGATCAATCTACCAGCACGCTTACTTTCGTTGGGGCGGACGGCAGAGCCAACACGGCCGATGATCTGGCCGGCGCATTTGTGGATGTCGCAATGTCGGCGCGGCCAACGTCATTCGGTTTTCCGGCCACCCAGTGGATCTCCAAGGTGACGATGACGGACTATTTCCGCCGCAATCCGTCGCATTTCACGAGCAGCGACGTCGCGGACTACAACGCGCTCGCGAACGGTTCCAAGTTCGCGCGGGAACTGGTCAGCGCGGTCTATTTGCGCGCGGACACGTCCTTTTTCCACAACCGGTTTAAACTGGTCGGGGGCGTCCGCGCGGAGCAGACAAACATCGAGGGGCAAGGCAATCGCATCGACGCGACTGCCAACTACCAGCGCGACGCCGCGGGGAAGGTGATCCTCGGTGGGAATGGCCAGCCGGTCCTGATTAGTCCGGCCGCGAGTTTGGCGGCCGCGCAACTCACCAACAAGGTCCGGGGGTTCCGGGCGACCAAGGAGTACCTACGTTGGTTTCCGAGCCTTAACGGCACCTACACTCTGACCGAGAACCTGCTGATGCGTGGGGGATACTTTCAATCCGTCGGACGCCCTACGTTTCTACAGTATGCCGGCAGCCTGACCGTTCCCAACGTCGATACCCCCCCAAGCCCGAGCAATCGGATCTCTGTGAGCAACGTTGGCATCAAAGCCTGGCAGGCGGAAAGCTACAAACTGACGCTGGAATACTATTTTCGCGACGTGGGGTTGCTCCAACTGAGTGGCTATAGTCGGACAATCAAAAACTTCTTCGGTACGACGGTATTTGTTCCGTCAGCCGAATTCCTTTCGAGCTATCGACTCGATCCCGTGCAATATGAGGGATATGAGGTCTCCACCCAATACAATATACCGGGTTCGGTCCGCATGACGGGCTGTTCCGTCGATTACCGACAGTCACTCTCCTTCCTGCCGTTTTGGGCCCGCGGCTTGCAGGTCTTTGGCAACCTCAGCGCGCAACGTTCATCCGGAGTGGTTACATTTGCTGGCCGCATTCCGAAGAGCGCCAACTGGGGTGTGACGCTCACGCGCCCGAAGTTCAGCTTGCGGGCCCGCTGGAATTACGAGAGTCGCAGTCGCGGTACTCAATATGATGCAGGTCGCAGCATTGGTCCGGCCGTGTTCAATTGGCGCGCGAGTCGCATGCTGCTGACGCTCGGTGGTGAATACCGGATCAATCGGAACTATTCTGTCTTCTTCGATAGCAACAATACCAATGACAACCCGGTGGTTAACGAGGTGGTGGGACCGCTCACGCCTTCCTGGGCGACACTCAACAGTTACAACTCTAATGTGCGGTTGGTCACGATTGGCATTAAGGGTACGTTTTAAGCGGAACGATTACTTGAGCTTGGGGCGGCGCTTGCCGCCGGGCCTTTTCTAGAGTGAAAAGTGCGGCCTACCGACGAGCCTGTCGACCGGCTCGATGCCCTGAGCCAGGTCATGATCGGCCACAAAAAGGCGCGAGAGTGGGTCCGGCAAACCGGCGGGTGCGTGCGCCCGTAGGCGCGACGATGCGAGTACGAACTGTCCCGGACCCTTCGTGCCTTTTCGTGGCGATGCTGATTGGCCGGAAGGGGATTCATCGAGCGTGGGGCTAACAGCTCGTCTCAGTGCAACGTCTCCCACAGAATCGCTGACACGCGCAACGCCCTTACGGTAACAGCGCCATAACACTGTCGACGAAGATCGCCATGCCGCGTTCGTCGGGGTGATTGGCCGAATTGCCCATGAGAGTCGTCCACGGCAGGCCTTGCCGCCACAGCCGCCCGTAACGTGCGGCCGCATCGGCCAAAGCCACTCCGTTCTCCGGAGCGAAGCGCCGAATCATTTTCACATAGGCGCGGGGATCCTCGTCGACGTCCCTCTCCGCCGGCGGGTTGGTGAAGGTGCTGGGGTGCGGGGCAATGATGATCCACTCGGCGCCGATCCGGCGGAAGTCGGCGAGAACCTGACGATACTGCGCTTCCGTCTCGGCGGCGTCCAGCGGCGAATCGTTCAGGAACTCCGAAACCACCAGGTCGGGCTTGGCAGCGAGCACCCGGTCCGCATAAGCCAGCGGATGCCCGGCGGGCGCGGTGAGGAAATTGCGGGTATTGCCCCCGCCCCACGCCGCAGTGACGAGCTCGATCTTCGCTTGCGGGAACCGGGCCTGCAACCGCCGAACCAATTGGTGCGGCCATTGCTCCTTACCCAAGTAGCCGCCCGTCACGCTGTCTCCCCACGCCAGCAACCGGACAGGCTGGCCTGCCTGGAGTCGACGCAACGTCTGCGGGAAATTCCGTTCTGCGGACGATGGCGACGGACGCGACGGCTCGGGATACGCTTCCTCGAGAATCGGGAAAAGATTCTGCGGTCCGAGCTTCGTCAACCGTTCTGAAACCCAGATGTTGGCCAGCCGCCGCTCGCCCGGCTTCAGTTCCGGCGGCCGCGGCGATCCCGGGCGCGGCTGTCCCGGACGCAGCACGATGTCGCCGGCCTCCGTCTTTATCACCGAGTCAAGCCGTCGCTGATGAAAACGGTAACTCACTAACACGGCCTGGCCGGCCGCGATTCGCCCGCCCGGCAGCCGCCCCAGCCCACCCCACTCGCGGTCCGCCTCAAAATCCTTGCCCAGCTCATACGGAATGCCGCCGGCCTCGGGCGTCGCTCGCATCGTGACGCTGTTCCGATCGAGTGCGAAGCGCCCGTGATTCACGGGGTCCGCCAAACCCGCCGGCTTGGTGCGGCGCGCGCCCTTGGCGGCAGTCCATTCCTCAAGACTCGCGAGCCGCTCGTCTTTCACGTCGATCACGACGGCCGGTGCAACCTGTAACAGGACCGTACGCGCCTCCGGCCCCGCCGTCACTTCGATTTGCCATTCGCCGGTGATCTTTAAGCCCGGAGCCACCTCACTTGCGACCGCGAGCCGTGCCACCCAGACCCCCGCGGCCAGCAGGATCGCAGCGGAGCTGAGCCGGCCGAGCCGGCGACGGTTCGAGAAGTCAATCATGGGCAAGGATGGATTCTTGGCGGAGCGGACGGGACCGGATCGCGGTACCAGTCGAAAGGCGCGCTCAGTTTAATTCTATCTTGCGTCTCCCTCAAGTCATAGGCTCCTATGACATGACGGCAGGCAGGCCCCGCGCTTATACTGATTGCGCCCTCTCACCCGCCAGCCCCGCCCAGCCCTGGACTCTTCTCGGAGCCCCGCTGTCTCCTTTCACCCCATCCACCTTCCGCCGCTGACGCCGCATGGAACCCAACTCCCGCCGCGATTTCCTCTGCTCCGCGACCGCCGTCGGCGCCACGCTGGCCTGGCTGACGCGACCCGGATTTGCCGCCGCCAACGCCTCCCCTCCGGCGCACTCCGCCCTGTCGGCGGCAAAAGCTACGATCGCGCCGTTTGCTATCGAAGGCGACACCCTCATCGTCCCCGCGGGCCATTACCGCGTCGGAGGTGGCCGTGATGTCCGCGTGACCACGGCCGCCCGGTTGGCGGTCGCGCCGGTCGACGTCGAGACGGTCAAGGACGAGGAACTGAAGCTCTCATCGGAAAAGCCGGGCGGCTTTTTCACCGGGACCAAACTCGCGGGCACGCTCGCCTCCTCTATTGGAGCCCTCGGTTCGCTGATCGAAGACAGCATCGCACTCCGAGACGCCGCCGGGCGGCCCCTGCGCCGCAACGAGGATTACCTGGTCTCCGCGCCCTTCGCTCTGCTGGGCCTTGCGCCGCAATCGCGCGTAAAGCCCGCCGACACTGTGTTCGCCAGCTACGCGTTCTACCGACAACGGATCGACCTGGTCGTAGTCGACGCCCGCAGCGTGCCCGCGCTAGTGCCGGGCACCCCGCACGTCGCGACGCCGCCGATCCCCGCGGCCCCCGCCGGGAGCACCGCGATCGCCACCGTGTACCGGCCGTTCGGCGCGCGGTCGCTGGCACCAGCCCACGTGTTTCCGATCACCGCGACGGCGCGGGAGGCCGTGACTGCGACCACGCGCGGCCGCGTCCCGAAGACCCTCGCCAAGCTGCACCGTGGCGAACCGGTCACGGTAGTCTGCTGGGGCGACTCGATCACGGTCGGAGCCGACGTGGCGCCGGGCGACGCATGGGCGAATCGCCTGCGGACGGCACTCACCGCGCGCTTTCCCCAGGCCGCCCTCACCTATCGCAATCACAGCATCGGCGGGAGCAAGAGCGCCCAGTGGCTGAACAACGGCGAGTTTGGCAATCTTCCGAAGAAGGACCCCGAGAAATGTCGGTTTGAACACGTCCTCGCCGGGAAGCCAGACCTGGTCGTGATGGAGTTCCTGAACGACATCGTCTTCAACGAGGACGTGCTGGAACGAACGTATCAGACTATTGATGACGCCTTTGCCGCGAGGGGCATCGAGTGGATCATCGTCACGCCGAGCCAGAAGATGCCATCGGAGATCAATCTCGCCGAGATGAAGGCGGCCGAGGTGCGAGTCCTCGACTCCTTCCTCCAGCGCTTCGCCGACCGCCAGGGCCACGCCCTCGCCGATGCTGCAGCCCGCTGGCGCCACCTGTACCGCGAAGGCATTCCCTACTTCGCCCTCTTCGCCAACGCCTACAACCACCCCAACGCCTTCGGCCACGGCCTCTTTGTCGAGGAGATCCTCCGCTGCCTGGAGGATTGAGACCATTTTGAAATTGGAACCGTCATTTCCCGAGATGCGTATCTTGCCTGCTTTTTTCTGCTCACATGTGAAACGCGGCCGGATGCCGCGCAGCTCTCCCCATATTCCCCCTGGCGTTATGCCTGACCGGGGTAATCGACCGGTTCCAACCTACATTCAACCCTGCCCCCATGAATAACCCTGACCGATCCACCTCCCGGCTCATTCCGCTCTGCGTCGCCCTGCTTTTCCTGCTCCATTCCGGGCTGGGTGCCCAGATTGCGCCGCCGACCCCACCGGCCGATTCATCGGGGACCCCATCGACGGCCAATCCCGTGATCACCCTTTCGCCATTCACGGTCACGACCGACACGGAGAAGGGTTATCTCGCCACGCAGACGCTCAGCGGGACGCGCCTCAACAGTTCGCTGCGCGATGTTGGCGCGGCCATGACGATCTTCACCGAGCGCCTGCTGGATGACCTGGCCGCGTCCAGCGTCGCTGACCTCCTGGCGTTCGCGCCCAACACCAGCGCGTACCTGGGCGAGGTGCTCGATACCACCGGCCACGGCAACGCGTTCCTCACCACGCAGAGCCCCCAATACGTCACCCGCGGCGGAAAAACCGCGCTGATCAGCCAGAACTTTTTCGGCACCCCGGCCGTCCCGCCGGACCGTTACAACGCCGAAAGCCTCACGTTCACGCGCGGCCCCAACTCGATCCTCTTCGGCCTCGGTAATGCCGCGGGCGCGTTCACCTCCACCACCAAGCGCGCCAACTTCCGGAACGCCTATCAATTGGAACTGCGTGGCGACAACAACGGCGGACTCCGCACGACCGTGGACATCAACCGCGTCATCGTGCCGAAGCGGCTCGCCCTGCGCTATGCCGGCTTGATCGAGAACTCGGAAGGGTTTCTCGATCCGTCCAGCGGCGAGCAGCGCCGTCACTTCTTCACCGTGCAGTACACGCCGTTCGCGACCACGTCGCTGCGGGCGAACTACGAATTTGGCTCGATCTACACGATGGTAACCCGGCCGTGGCCCGCCTACGACGGTGTCACGCCTTGGATTGACGCGGGGATGCCTCTGCTTGCCACGGCCGGCAGCGGCCGCACCCCTGTACCCGGCACCCAGCTGGCCTATGCGGGCAACGTCAACCAGCCCGGCGCGAGCCTGCTCGTCACTGACCGCTCCCGGGGTGGCACCGTGGTGCCGCCGATGTACTGGGGCGCCCAAGGCCGCAGCGCCACCCCGACGTTCCCCAAGTACCCAGTTCTCTCCGTCTTCCGCTCGATGATGAATCCCGCCATCTTCCCGACTACGGCCAACGTCCTTGGGGACGGCAACACGCGGGATGTGGATTTCCACACCTTCACTGCGACGTGGGAACAGCAGATCGGAAACAATTTCTTCCTCGAAGCGGCGTTCAACCGCTCGCTGAGCGACGCCCTGCTCAACAATACGCTCGGCGGGCAGTTCGAAGTGATCTATGCTGATGTGAACCGGCAACTGCCGAATGGCGCGCCGAATCCCAATGTCGGGATGCTGTACGTCGACTCGAATACGAATGTGCTGCCCAACAAGAACATCATCACGAACGGGCGCCTCATGCTGTCGTACGATCTGGATTTCGCGAAATATTGGCCGCGCGCCGGAGTCTGGCTGGGGCGGCATCGCGCGGCAGCCTTCACGGAGGACGGCGTCACCGACACCTGGGGCAGTCAGAATCCGGCTTACAACGGTACGCCCTTGCCGGGCGCCCAACCCGGACTCCTGGACGCGACCAATCGGGTGAATTTCCGTTACTACCTCGATCCCGCCAAGGGTGCCACGACCGCAGGATTTAATACCGTCTCGCGGTATCCGCTGGTATTTTCGGGTAGTCCCATTCCGGCGCGCGATCCTTCGGGGGTGACACCGATTCTGGCGGCGGTCAGTGCCGCTTCGCAGGAGACGCGCGTGATCACCCGCGCGTTTGCGACGCAAAGCAAATTCTGGAAGGACCGGCTCGTCGTCACGTACGGCGTCCGCAAGGACGTTCAGATCAACTATCAGGGCTCTTCGACCGACTTTAATCCCTGGAAGGACAGCTATGGCATCTTCCCGAATCCGCGCAATTTTGGGGCGAAGGAATATTTCGCGAAGTCGCGAACCCAGGGCGAAGGTCAAACTCACACCCGCGGCGCCGTGCTGCATGCGCTGCCCTGGCTGAGCCTGTTCGCCAACCAGTCGAACAACTTCCAGCCAAACGCGAGTCGCCGTGGTCCCGATAGCAAGCTTCTTGCCAACGAGGAGGGCGACGGTCAGGACTATGGTTTGAAGTTCAGTCTGCTGGATGGACGAATCTTCGCCGACATCGTTTACTACAAGAACTTCGCCCGGAACCGAGCCGACGGTGCGGTCGTCAACGGTCTCCACGGCAACTTCCAGGCCGACACCAATCCGATCTGGTCCACGATCGCAGCGGTCGAAAATGACAATAAATACCTCGTCGAGCCCTACTCCTTCCTCGCCGGGTTCTGGAGCGACGTTCAGACGGGATATTCTGACGGCTACGAGTCCAGCGTGACGGCGAACCTCACGTCCGCCTGGCGCCTTACCCTTAACGGCAGCAAACGCGGTCCGGGCAAAACGATCGAGCGCGGCGCTGCCACGCGCGCCTATCTGGCCAAGTATTTTCCGATCTGGAAGGCGAACGCCAAGTGGATGAGTGCGCCCCTCGTCTCCGGTTCGTTCCCGGGCACGATTGCCGACGCCGTGGCTCGGCTCGAAAAGACGCTCGCCAATTTCGACGCGCTCGCGGAGTTGCCGACCGACGGTCTCTATTCCCCCACCTGGTCGGCGAACCTGATCACCAGCTACGATTTTGCCGCCCGCTCGCGTCTGCAAGGCTTCTCCGTCGGGGCCAGCGCCAATCTCCGCGGCCGCACGATCATGGGGTTCGCCGAGAACGCGGGCAATGTCCTCGACCCCAAGCGTCCTTACTACGCCAAGGAGTACCTGACTACCGGAGCGTGGATCACCTATCGCCGGAAACTCTTCCAGAAGGTCCCATGGCGCCTGCAGCTCAATGTCCGCAACGTCCTCGACGACGATAAGATCTTTCCGCATCGCGCCGTGGACACCCGCGACGGCACGGGCCGACCCACCGTCGTAATCTACCGGCTGAACGAACCTCGGACGTTCGTCCTAACGTCCACGTTCACGTTCTGAGGTAATCGTTATGGCTTACCGATGCGTCACCCGCGCCACAGCCTGCGCGCGGGATCGGACGTGGAGCTTCTCGTAGATCCGGCGAATGTACGTGTGGAGAGTTCCCATGCTGATCCCGAGCGTGTCGGCAATCTCCTTGTAAAGCAGGCCGCGCACGAGTTCGTCGAGTACCTGACGTTCGCGCGGTGCCAGCACGGCGTCGGCTGGCAGCGGGGCCGGGGTCCGGTGGAACGACTGCACGACCTTGCGGGCGATATTGGTGCTCATCGGTGAGCCACCGGCATCGAGTTCCCGGATCGCCGCGATCAATTCGGCCCGTGGCGTTTGCTTCAACAGGTAACCAGTGGCGCCCACCGCGAGCGCTTGGAAGATGCGGTCTGCGTCCTCGTAGACGGTGACCATGGCGAACTGCGTGGCCGGTAGTATCGGCTTTAGTTTCCGGACGCACTCGATGCCGCTTTGGCCGGGCAGGTTAATGTCGACCAGCACGATGTCCGGACGCGCGTCGCCTAGTCCCGTCAAGGCGGCCTCGGTGCTGCCAAACTGCGCGACAACCTCGAAGCCGGGCTCGCGCGCGAGCCAGCCGGCCATGAGTCCGCGCACGCGGGCATCGTCTTCGATGAGGCAAAGGCGGAGATTCACGGCGGGCAGCATAGCGCGGGAAATAGGGAGCCGACATGTCATAGGTTCCTATGACCGGTGGGGACGGCCTCCAGTCGCGGCAAGGGCGCGCGCAGGCGCACCGTGCAGCCCTGGCCAGGCGAACTTTCCACGGTGCACACGCCGACCAGATCGGCTAGCCGGCGCGCCATGTTGGCCAACCCATTTCCGCGGCAGGCCACGGTGTGCGGGTCGAAGCCGCGCCCGTCGTCCTGCACGGTGAGCACGAGTTGGTCATCGGCGATCACGAGGATGATGCTGACGGACGTCGCGCCGGCGTGGCGGACAGCGTTGTGCACGGCCTCTTTGAAGGCGAGGAATAGCTGGTGGCGCACGGCCGAGTCGAGCGGCAGCGCGGGGAGCGCTACCGGGACATCGAGTCGGCACCGCACCCCCGCCCGCTGGAGAAAGGCCCGCGCGTGGTTGCCGGCAAATGTCGCAAAACTGTCGAGCGTGTCGTGGTCGGGATTCACCGCCCAGACGATCTCGCTCATGCGGACGGTGAGTTCGCGCGATGTCTGGTTGATCTCGTCCAGATGGCTGGCGACATGTTCCGGCGGATCGATGCCCGTTCGCGCGGACTCACTCAGCATCACGATTCGGGTGAGGCTGCTGCCCAGATCGTCGTGGATGTCGCGGGCAATACGGCCGCGTTCCTGTTCGAGCGCTCGCTGACGTTCCAGCGCGGCGAGCCGCCGGCGGGACCGCTGCCGTACGACCAGCGCCACGCTGAGGCCGACGAAGGCGACCGAGCCGGCCCACGCCCCCGCGCGGAACCACCACGCTTGCCAGAAATGTGGCTGGACCCAGACGGCGAGGGTCGCCCCACTCTCATTCCACACGCCGTCGGCGTTGCGGGCCTTGACCTGGAACTGGTACCGACCGGGCGCGAGCTGGGCGTAAACCGCCGATCGGCGGTTTTCGGAATCATACCAGTCTTCGTGCAGTCCAAGCAGGCGGTGGGAAAATCCGACGCGGCTGGGATTGGCGAGGCTCAGCCCTGTGTATCGGAACTCGAAACGTCGGCCGCCGGGAGGGACCCGGAGGTTCTCGCCCGGCGCGGAATTGAGTGCGACGCCGTCGACGAGGACTTCCTCGATCAGCACCGGCGGAGGTTGCGTGTTGGCGCGAACCGCCGCCGGCTGGACCGCCGCCAAGCCCTTTCCGGTGGCGAACCACAGGCGTCCATCCACCGTGCGGCAGCCAGCCGGCTGGGTCGTCCCGGAAAGTTCCAACGTGGCGAGTCCGCTCGTGTGATCGCAAACGACGCACGGAACCATGCTCGTCTCGCCATCCGCGGTCCGATGGAGATCTTCGCGGGCGGCACGAAAGATTCCACCCATAGATCCGATCCAGAGATTGCCCACGCCATCGTCGAGGATCTGGCAGATGACGTCGTGGGGCAGCCCGTGACGCGCGGTGAGGAGCGCGAGTTTGCCATCGCGCCAGCGGCCAAGGCCGCGGCGTGTGCCCACCCAAAGGGTGCCATCACGATCCGCGTACAGCGTGCGCACCTGTTCGCCGCGCAGCCCGCCGTCCAGGCCAACGCGACGGATGCCATCGCGGCCGATGCACAGCAGCGTGCCATCATCGCGACCGCACCAGAGCGTGCCATCCGCTTGTTCGGCGAAGCAACGCACGGGCTGACCCTGCAGCGAGGTTTCGGCTTCGAACCATTCCCATTTGCCATTCCGCAACCGGCCCGGGCCGTCGCGGGTGCCGACCCAGAGGTCGCCGTTGCGTGATTCAAACACGCTCAGGACCACGTTACGTCCGCCCGTGGCGGGGTAGGTGGGTCGGAGTTCCCCCCCTTCGAGCCGGCGGAGTCCGGAACTCCACGTGCCGACCCACAGGACGCCGCTGCGATCCTCGAGCACGCTGGTGGCCACGCCCTGCCAGAGGCCGTTGCGCTGCGGGAGATTGGTGACGCGCCCGTCCTGGAAGCGGTACACGCCACCGCCCTCGGTACCGATCCACACCCCGCCGCTGGCGGCCGGCGTCACCGACAAGACCGCGCTGCTGCGCCAATGGTCGGGCGTATCCACCATAAGCACACGCCTGGAATTCAAGCTGTGGAGCCCTCCATTGCCGGTGCCGACCCAGACGGTACCCTCCCTGTCCTCGAAAACACAGTAGGCCCAGTTGTGGCCCAGTCCGTTTGCTTCGCCGATGCGCTCGACGGCGCCGTCGGGGTGCAGGATGCGCACACCGTCCTTGAAGCTGCCGGCGACGATCCGCCCGTCTTGGGTTTCCAGAAAGGCGGCGAGAACGATCGTCCCCCAATCGGTTTGGCCGCGCTCTTCGGCCCACTGACCGGCGTGCCACCGCCGCAGCCGCCCGTCGCTGAGAATCCAGAGCCCGCCGGCTTGCGCGGAGAAGATCGCCTGATTACCGCGTGGCAGCGTCACTCCGTCGATGGCGGTGCACTCTCCGGTCTGCTCCAAGCGGAGCAGCCGCCCGCCCGCGACTGCCCAGGCGGCTCCGGCGCGGTCCACGGCGAACAGGCTGGGGTGGACCCGCTCGCGCGCGATCTGTGCCGGCGCATTCTCCCGGACGCAAATGGCGGTGCCTTCATCATTGACCGCCCAAACCGCCCCGGCCGGGGTGGCGGCCAGGCGCAAGATGGGCTTGGTCGGCCACTCGGGTGGCAGCGCGAGGCGTTGAAATGCGCCGCGGACATGCACGGTGAGGCCTCCCGCCGTGTCGCCGATCCAGAGCCGACCGTGAACATCGACCGCGAGGCTTTCGATCTGTTCGTGCTGCAGTGTGGGGGTGTTCGCGCTATCGAAGACCCGAAACCGCACGCCGTCGAAACGGGCCAGCCCGTGAAACGTGCCGACCCACAGGTAGCCGTCGGGCGTCTGGGCGAGGGCGCGCACCTTGTTCAGCGGCAGGCCATCCTTCATTTCCCACTGTGAAACGGCGTGGCGCGGTTCAGCGGCAAGGGATGAAATGCCCGTCGCGCCGGATACCGGGTTGGTGAAAGTCAGCAGCATAATCGCGCCGAGGGCGGGGAACCACAGGGGCGGTCGGAAGGCTGGGAACGGGCGACTTCTCACTCGGCCTACGTTGACGCGGGGCTGCGGCAGAAGCAAGGAGCCAACGGAACCGGGGTCGGTGCGTGTGCGCAAAAACGTTAGTTTATTGCGGCAATGTTCAATGACACCGCGGTCGCTGGATGTTACGCTCTCACGCATGTTCGCGTCGCTTGCATGGTCCTGGATGGGGAAGCCCTCTGCCATGCTGCGGCTTGGGAGGGCGCGCGCGGCGCCGGTCACTTTCGGAAACGAAAGTCAGCATGAAAAACCAAATGAATCGTCGGGCATTCCTGAGGAACTCGCTCGTGGTCGGCGGTGCGGCTGCGACTCTCACTAGCATCGAGGAGAGGGTGCTGGCCGCGGAGATCAAGAACGAGCCGGCGGCCCGTTCCACCCTGCCCGCGGTGGAGGCGTTGCAGCTGCCCCGCGGGAAAATCGGGAACCTCGAAATCAGCCGCATGATTTGCGGCGGCAATTTGATCGGGGGCTGGGCGCACAGCCGCGACCTGATTTACGTCTCCAAGCTGGTTAAGGCGTACCACACCGACGAGAAGGTGTTCGAGACGTTGCGGCTCGTGGAGCGGCGCGGAGTCAACACCCTGCTCACCAACGCGAGCGCGGGTCGGGTCATCAACGATTACTGGTATGCCGAAGGCGGGAAAATCCAGTGGATTTCCGATTGCCACTCGATGGATCAGATCAAGAGTGCGATCAACGACGGAGCGCACGCGGTGTATCTCAACGGCGGCCAGTGCGACAAACTCGTCCGCGAGAACAAGCTCACCGCGCTGACGGAGATACTGAAGTTCATGCAGACCCTGTCGGTGCCCTGCGGCCTCGGCGCGCACGACCTGGAAACGGTTAAGGCATGCGAGTCGGCGGGACTGCAGCCCATGTTCTGGGTGAAAACGCTCCACCAGGACAACTATTGGTCGGCGACGCCGCAGAAAAACCGCGGTAGCGTCGGCTTTGGCCGTAGTGTGGACCATGATATGCCGCACGACAATATGTTCTGCACTAACGCACCGGAGACGATCCGCTACATGGCCTCGCTGAAACGGCCGTGGATCGCGTTCAAGATCCTCGCGGCGGGCGCGATTCATCCCCGTGAGGCGATTGGCTGGGCGTTCCAGAGCGGCGCCGATTTCGCCTGTGTCGGCATGTTCGATTTTCAGGTGGTCGAGAATACCGGCATTGCGGCGCAAGCCTTGGCGGCCGTAGCGGAAAAGGGTCGGGCAAGACCTTGGATGGCCTGACCATTCGAGGCGGGGAAAACTGCGGCACCCCGAGCGATGCGGCGAGACCGGCGGAAGCCGTAAACCGCAGAGGACTGTCATAGGCATCTATGACATGACGGGAGGGGCGGCGGCTGGTACCGTTCGCCGCCCGGTGAGATCTGTCGCGTGGCCACGGCAGGGCTCGGCCGGATTCCAGCCGTCCAACTCCGTCCCTGCGTGGATCCCCAACAACCGCCCCTCGTGCTTCCCAACCGTCTTTCTCCTGCGACCGTTGCCGTCTGGCTCTTCTTCTTGTGCTTCGTCGCGGCGGCGGGTGCGGCCCCGGCGGCCAAGCCGAATGTGATCGTCATCATCACGGACGACCACGGCTGGGCCGATCTCGCCTGCCAGAGTTCGCGGACAGAGGTGAAGACGCCTCACTTCGATGCGCTCGCCGCCAGCGGGGTGCGCTTCGAGCGCGGGTACGTCAGCGCGCCGGTGTGTATCCCGTCGCGCGCGGGTCTTCTGACCGGGCGTTATCAGACTCGCTTCGGCATGGAGACCAATGCCGACGGCCCGCTGCCGGCCGCTGAGCAGACGATTGGAGATCGGATGCGCGCCGCCGGGTACGTCACCGGCATGGTCGGCAAATGGCATGTCGCCAGCAACCGGGCGAACTCAGCGGCCAGCAAACGCATCCCGGCGAACGAAATCCTGTGGGGTGACAATGCGACCCTCACTGATCCCAATCTTCCGGGCCGCCGCGGCTTCGATGAGTACTTCTATGGCGCCTACCGCAACTACGCGGTCTCCTTCGACCTGCAGGGTCGCACGCTCCCCAACGCGCCCGCGCTCGTGAACGAGCAGCGGTTTCGCGTCGAGGTGCAAACCGATGCGGCATTGGCGTTCATCAAGCGTCAGCAGGGGAGCAAGCCGTTCTTTCTTTATCTGGGCTACTTCGCGCCGCATGTGCCGATGGAATCGCCGGAACCATGGTTCTCGCGCACGTCCGCGGAACTCCCGCTGCTGCGACGTCAGGCCTTGGCCATGATTGCGGCGATGGATGACGGGCTGGGCCGCATTCGCCAGCTGCTGCACGAGCGCGGGCTCGATCGGGATACGCTGATCGTTTTCCTCAGCGACAACGGGGCGCCGCTCAAGCCGGGCATGTGGGACGGCTCGCTCAATGATCCGCTCGTCGGCGAAAAAGGCATGCTCACGGACGGAGGCATCCGCTTGCCCTTCCTCATGTCGTGGCCGGGCAAGCTGCCGGCGGGACAAGTGTACCGACATCCGGTCATCTCGCTGGACGTCCTTCCCACCGCGCTCGCCGCCGCCGGAGCCGCGACCAAGCCGGAATGGAATCTGGATGGCGTGAACTTGCTGCCGTTTCTGAACGGCGCGCGTGATGACGCCCCGCATGAGACGCTCTTTTGGCGCTTCAGCGGGCACGCGGCGGCTCTTTCCGGTCGTTGGAAGCTTCTCTACCTCGCCTCCGGCAAGTGCCTGCTCTTTGACACGCAGACTTCGGAGGGAGAATCGCGGGATGTGGCGGCTCAGAACCCCCAGATTGTCGCAACGCTTCGCATGCGTCTCGAGGCTTGGGCGGCGGAGCAGAGCCCTGCCGGACTGCCGACGAAGGAAAGTAGCGAAACCGAAGAACTCCTCCAGCGCCACATGCAAGGGGCGGGGTCTCGATAAATGCGCAGCACAGAACTCTTCATGACTAGTCTTGCCCTCCGTCTTTTCGCCGCGCTGACGTGGCCGGCTCTCGCCGGCAGCGGCGCCACGCTGCTGGCCGCGCCGACCCGGCCGAACGTGCTGGTGATCATCACGGACCAGCATTGCGCCGGGATGCTCAGTTGCACGGGCAATCCGTACGTAAAAACTCCGAACCTTGACGGGCTCGCCGCCCGCGGCGTGCGATTCGAACGGGCCTATACCACGAATCCCGTCTGCATTCCGGCGCGGTTCAGCCTGATGACGGGAATGATGCCATCGGTGATAGGCATGGAGCATCATCGCGAGGCCGGGAATTTCGTCGCGCCTGGCATTCTCTCGGCGAGCCTCGGGAACGTTTTCAAGTCGGCCGGCTATCGGACTGTCTACGCCGGCAAGTCACACTTGCCGGGGCCGGCGGGAGTACTCGACAATCCGCGCGCCTACGGTTTCGAGGAGATTCTGGCACCAGAGGACAAGGAAGGACGGGACCCGGCCGTGGATGCCTGCGTGAAGTTCCTCGGGGCGCCGCAGCAAAAACCGTTCGTGCTCTATGCCTCGCTGATCAATCCGCACGACATCTGCTTTCTGTCGATCCGCGAACACCTGAAGCACCTCGGCAAGTCGAACCCTTCGTTCGCGCTGCCGGCGCTGGCGGAGTTGGACCGCGCGCTCGAACGCCCGGCCGGGATGGGCCTCGATGAATTCATCCGCACGATGTGTCCGCCTCTGCCATCCAACTATGGTGTGCCGGCAGCAGAGTTGTCGGCGCCTTGGGCCGATAAGCCGGACTTCATGTTGTTCGCGCGACAAACATGGGGCGAACGCGAGTGGCGGTTGCACCGCTGGGCGTACGCCCGGCTGACGGAACGGGTCGATGGGCAGATCGGACGCATCCTTGAGGCACTCCGTGCTTGCGGAGCCGAAGAGAACACCGTCGTCGTCTTCACCAGCGATCACGGCGAACAAGGCGGCGCCCATCGCGCGGAGCATAAGGCGTTTCTTTACGAAGAATCGGCGCGCGTGCCGTTCGTCGTCGCGGGCGCGGGCGTCACCGCGCGCGGAACCGTGGATCGCGCGCACCTGGTCAGCAGCGGCCTCGATCTCCTTCCCACCGTCTGTGAACTCGCCGGGCTGGCCGCGCCGTCGAGTTTGCGCGGCCGCAGTGTTCGTCCGTGGCTGCAGGGTGGCACGGGGACGTGGCGTACCTCGCTGGTCATCGAGAACACGGCATCCCGTCTGGTCCACCTGGGCCGATGGAAATACATGGTGGGCCACGCGCGGGTCACGGCCGTCGACCTGCGCAACATCGGCCTGTCGGGAGAACTCGTGCGCGAGTCTTTGATCGATCTCGAAAACGATCCCGGCGAAATGAACAACGTCGCAAACGATCCGGCCCTGAAGGCGGTCGTGGAGCGCGGTCGCGCTGAATTGCAGCGATGGTATCGCGAACATGAACTCGCGCTCGATCCGGCGTATCTGGCCGGCGACGGCGCTCGCTGACGAGCCGCGGTTTATGGACATACCTTCCTGTCTATCTCGGCCGTACGGCTTGGTCCTGGTTTTTTTCGGGGTCATCGGTCTACTTGGCGGCCATAGGGAGATTGCGGCGGCGGAACTGCGCCCGCCTGATCGCGGCGTCTCCTACGTTCCGGCGCCGCAGCCGGCCAAAACCGGGCGTTACCTCGTCGGCGCCGTGATGTGCCCGCTGTGGAACGACGGCCGGCGCTGGGGTGACATCGCGCGATTTCCGGACCGCGAGCCGCTGCTGGGCTGGTACGACGAAGGCACTCCGGAAGTCACCGATTGGGAAATCACGTGGGCGCTGGACCACGGCATTTCCTTTTTCCTCGTGTGCTGGTACCGCCAACCCGGCACCGGACCCGATCCCGTGGTCCGCCCCGTGCTCGATCACTGGGTCAAGGACGGCCTGCCGCGCAGCCGCTACCGCGATCAGTTCAAGTTCGCGCTCATGTGGGAGAATGCGAATCAGCAGCTCTCCGTGCCATCGTCGGAGTCAGATTTCCTGACGAAACTCGTGCCGTTCTGGATCGAAACGTACTTCCGGCGATCGGACTACCTGTTGATCGATGGCAAGCCGGTGTTCTCCGTCTACAATCCCGAGCGCTTCGTGACGGAACTGGGCGGCGAGGAGCGGGCGGCTGTGGCGATCGAGAAAATGCGAGTTGCGTGTGTGCGCGCGGGTTTCAAGGGACTGCATTTGCTGGGACAGTCCTGCTGGGGTTCTCCGGCCGAGCTCCAACGTCAGACCGCGCAAATCCGGCGCCTCGGCCTCGACGCCAGCTGGGCCTATCATTGGCCCACCTTCACCGGCGCGTTTGCCGGGGAGCGTCGTCCGACGGGCGCGCAGGCGATCGCCGCCCAGGAGCATCTTTGGCGCACGCAGCCCCAGCCAAACCTGCTCACGCTTTCCATGGGCTGGGACGAGGCGCCGTGGAGGTTCAAGTATTCCAAGATTCAGTGGCGACTCACGCCGGGGGAGTTCAAGACGCTGGCCGAAAAGGCGAAAACCATTCTGGACCAGCGCACGGGCGACGGGCTTGAGAGCCGGGTCGTGCTCCTCGATAACTGGAACGAGTTTGGCGAGGGCCACTATATCTTTCCCACCAAGGGCAGCGGCTTCGGCTATCTCGACGCGGTGCGCGCGGTGTTTGCACCGGCTGCAGGTGAACACCGCGACGTGACTCCGGCCGAGATCGGCCGCGGGCCTTACGATGCGGCCTATCGCGCCTCGCGCGACCGGCGTTCGAACGCGGGACCACGACCAGCTTCACCCCAATGATATCCATGCACCTCAAAAACGGCTGTGTCCCGATAGTGGCGACGGTACTCCTGTTGGCTCGTCCCCTTTCGGCGGCGAACGACAAACTCACACCCGCCGCGAGCGGATCGGTCCACTTCGAAGGGTGGGTCGGTGAGAAGATCGAGCTCAGTTTGAGGAATCGCGTGATGGTCCAGGATGTGGACCGGCTGGTGAAGCCGTTCCGGGATCGGGTAGAGGAGAATATCAACCACTGGCGTGGCGAGTACTGGGGGAAATGGTTCACGTCAGCGGCGCTGGGGTACGGCTATGAGCCGACCGCGCAAAACGGAGCGCTCCTGGACCGCGCGGTGAAAGAGCTGATTTCAACGCAGACGGCGGACGGTTACATCGGCACGTACAAGGCCGACAAGCATCTCGGGATCTGGGACGTGTGGGGACGCAAGTACACGCTGCTCGGCCTGATCGCCGACTACGACCGGACCGGTGACAAGCAGACGCTCGCCGCCGCGGTGCGCGTCGCGGACCACCTGTTGCGGGAGGCCCCCCCGGGCCAGGTCAACGTCACTGAGACCGGTGCGGACGTCCTGAAGGGACTGGCACCGAGTTCGATTCTCGAGCCGGTCGTGCTGCTCTACGTGCGCACCGGCGACCGGAAGTATCTCGAGTTCGCCAGCAACATCGTCGCGAGCTGGGACCGGCCGAATCGGCTGTTGCCGCTCGGCCTGCGGCTCGAGGAACAGGCGATGCGCGGAGTGCCGCCCCGGCAGATCGCCGCGCCCAAGGCTTATGAGATGATGTCGTGCTTCGAGGGACTCTGCGAACTCTACCGCGCCACCGGCGAGACGCGCCATCTGGACTCGGCCATCAAGTTCGCGCACAGCGTGCGGGAGACCGAGATCATGGTGCACGGCTCGGGCTCGAACCACGAACTCTGGGCGGATGGTACCCGGCTGCAGACCGAGCTGCTCGAACAGCCGGTGGAAACCTGCGTGACCGTGACGTGGATGAAGCTCTGCCATCAGTTGCTACGCCTCACCGGAGACTCCACCTGGGCGGACCAGATGGAGCTTTCGCTCTATAATGCGCTCGCGAGCGCCATGACGCCGAACGGCGAGTGGTGGGCCTACTTTTCGCCGCTGCACGGCCAGCGCGTGCCGAGTCATTTTCAGCACAAGGATTGCCAGATGAGTTGCTGCGCTGCCAATGGGCCCCGTGGCCTTCTGCTCACGCCGAGCTGGGCGGTGATGGGACGTGCGGATGGGCTAGTGGTGAATCTGTACGCGCCGGGACGCATGACACACCGGCTGGCCGATGGCTCCACGGTGCGTCTGGTGCAGCAGACCGACTATCCCGCGGGTGACACGATCACGCTGCAAGTGACACCGGAAAAGACGAAGCGGTTCGCGCTCGGGTTGCGCATTCCCGCGTGGAGCCGACAGAGCGAGCTGAAGGTCAACGGCAGCGTGATCCCGTGCACCCCCGGCCGCTACGCGGAAATCGTGCGCGAGTGGGCGCCGGGCGATCAGGTCGTGCTGAAGCTCGACCTGCGGGCCCGCGCGGTGCCGGCGCCGAGCGGCGCACCGCAATTCGCCGTGCAGCGCGGCCCCGTCGTCCTCGCGCTCGATGATCGCCTGATCAAGTCGCAGGATGTCGCCGCCTGGCTGGTCACCGATCCGGAGGGATTCGTCACGTTGAAGCCGAGCGCCAGCAAGCCGGAGGGTGTCTGGCTGGCCTTCGACGTGGCGTTCGAAGTGCGGCCGACGCATTTCTTCAAGCATCACCAGATCACGCTCACGATGTGCGATTTGGCTTCGGCGGGGAATGGCTGGAGCGGCGCTAATCTCTTCCGTACCTGGCTGTCGCAGCCGCTGTTCCTACGGAGTCCGTTCCCCGCCGAAACGTGGCGGCTCATGTGCCCGGATATGCCGGAGTGCCCGACGATACCCAAAGTAACCGCCACGGACGGCCGCGAATGGTCGCCGTCCAAGGCGGCGAAACCGGCCGCGTCTGGCGGCTGAGCACAACGGGTCGCCGGCAGCGGCGGAGCGGTCCGGCAATCTGCACGCACCTTCATGACTCCCAATCCCTTTCTGGGCGTTGTGTTCCATTGGCTCGGCGGCCTCGCTTCCGGCAGCTTCTACGTGCCCTACAAGGGCGTGAAGAAGTGGTCCTGGGAGACCTACTGGCTGGTGGGTGGCTTCTTCTCGTGGATCATCTGTCCGTGGCTCCTGGCCTCGGTTCTTACGAATGATCCGCTCGCAACCTTGCGCGCGCAGAGCGCGACGACGCTCTGGTGGACTTATTTCTTTGGTGCGCTGTGGGGCTTTGGAGGACTCACGTTCGGACTGACCATGCGGTACCTCGGCATGTCGCTCGGGATGGGCGTGGCTCTGGGTTACTGCGCTGCTTTTGGCACGCTGCTGCCTCCGCTCTGCAAGCAAGTGATGCCGTCGATTCCGGTCGCGGAGACTCTGGCCGAAATCGCGGCGAGCCGGCCTGGCCAGATCACTTTGGTGGGCGTCGCGGTGTGTTTGCTGGGCATCGGCATCGCGGCGCTGGCGGGGTTGACCAAGGAGCGCGAGTTGCCCGAGGCGGAGAAGCGAAAGGTTATCGCCGAGTTCAGCTTTCGCAAAGGCATCCTGGTCGCGACATTTTCGGGGGTGATGAGCGCGTGCTTCGCGTTTGCACTGACCGCGGGTAATCCCATCGCCGACGCCTCACTCGCGCGCGGCACCAGCCCGATCTGGACGGGATTGCCGAAGCTGGTGGTCGTCCTCCTCGGCGGCTTCACGACAAATTTCGTCTGGTGTGTGATTCTCAATCTCCGGAACGGGACCGGCTATCAATACCTGGCGAGTCACGCCCGGCCCGAGCACGCGCACCACGCGGGCGGTGGCGGCGAACATGCGCCGGCGGCAGCCAACCGTGTGGAGCAGGGCCGGGCGGTGGATCTCAAAATTCCCGTTTTGGGCAATTACTTCTTCTCCGCTCTGGCCGGAGCCACGTGGTACTTCCAGTTTTTCTTCTACACGATGGGCGAGACCCAGATGGGGCAGTTCGGGTTCGCCTCCTGGACGCTCCACATGGCGAGCATCATCATATTTTCCACGATGTGGGGCTGGATCTTCCGGGAATGGAAAGGCACCGGCCGAAAAGCCCACCTCCTCATCGCCCTGGGCATCGCCACGCTGGTGTTGTCCACCGTGGTGATCGGTTACGGCACCTACCTGAAATCGGCGCCCTGAAGCGCCCGCGCACCTATGCAGGACCATGCTTACCGCCTCGCGCGCGAGGCCTATGCGGAGTGGGGCGTCGACACTGAGGCGGCCCTCGCGCGGCTCGCGCGAATTCCTTTGTCGCTCCATTGCTGGCAGGGTGACGACGTCGGTGGGTTTGAAAACTCCGGCGACCTCGCCGGCAGTGGCCTCGCCGCCACAGGTAACTATCCGGGCAAGGCGCGGACAATTCCGGAACTGCGCTCGGACCTGGACCAGGCGTTCAAACTCATCCCCGGCCAGCATCGGCTGAATCTGCATGCGTGTTATGGTGATTTCGAGGGACGGAAGGTGGACCGGGACGAAATCACGGTCGCCCAATTTCAAAGCTGGATCGCTTGGGCCAAGGCGCAGGGTCTCGGGCTTGATTTCAATCCGACCTACTTCGCCCACCCGAAGGCGGCCAGTGGCTTTACCCTGGCGCATCCAGACAAGGGGATTCGTGAATTCTGGATCCGGCACGGCATCGCCTGCCGGAGAATCGGGGCGGAGATGGGCCGCCAGCTCGGAAGCACGACAATAACTAATGTCTGGATACCCGATGGCATGAAGGATGTGACGGTGGATCGGCGGGCGCCGCGGGCCCGGCTCGAGGAGTCGCTCGATGCGATTTTCGCAGAGGCGATCGATCCGCGGCACCATTTGGATGCGGTCGAGAGCAAACTCTTTGGCATTGGCTCGGAGAGCTATGTGGTCGGCTCGCACGAATTCTACCTCGGCTACGCGGTGCGGCACCGAAAGTTGCTTTGCCTCGATGCCGGACACTTTCATCCGACCGAGACGCTAACGGACAAGATCAGCGCGGTGCTGCAGTTTGTACCGGGACTGCTCCTCCACGTCAGCCGGGGCCTGCGCTGGGACAGCGATCATGTGGTCATCTTCGACGACCACCTCCGCAACCTGATGGAGGAGTTGGTGCGGGGCGAGTACCTCGACCGAACCTACATTGGACTCGATTACTTCGACGCCAGCATCAACCGGATTGCCGCCTGGACAATCGGCGCCCGCAACACTCTGCGGGCACTCCTCCAGGCTCTCCTCGAACCCACCGCCAAGCTCCGCGAACTCGAGTTCGCCGGCGATTGCACCGCCCGCCTCACCTGGTTGGAAGAGCTGAAGACCCTCCCGTCGGGCGCGGTGTGGGACGAACACTGCCGACAACAAGATGTTCCCGTTGGGCGGCGCTGGCTGGCCGAGGTTAAGGCTTATGAGGATCGCATCCTGTCGCGTCGGTCGTCGTGAAGCTAAACTCGCCACCAAGAACGCAACGTTCAGCGCTGGCAGGGAAAGATCTTCAAGTCGTCGTATTCGCAGCGAATGGTGTGAGCCATCTGGCGGAGTCCGATCCAGCCGGAATGATTCCATAACGGGCCCCGGGCCCTACCATCGTCATCAAAGGCCACGGAGATGATATCACCGACGATCCTCGCCACCTACAGCAGAAGATTACACTCAATTCGTCGAAAGCGCGAGGCGGTTGGTTCACCTCAAGACGTCGATCCGGCCGCTACCTGCTCCCATTGAGAAAAGTCCCCCGACCACCGCGTCCTGCAGATGGCGCTCAATCGTCTGCCGGAGGGGACGCGCGCCGAGGTGGAGATGAAATCCCTCGCGAATCAGAAACTCCAGTGCCTCCCGTGAAACCTGCAGATCAAAGCCGACGGACTTCAGCCGGGCGACCTCTGCCGCCAGATAAAGTTCGGCAATTTCCCTTTGCACCTCGGGAGTGAGCCGTCCGAACACCAGCTTTTCTGGAATTCTCGCCACGAGTTCCGGTCGCATCGACTCGACCACGCGCCGCAAAATTGCCTGTTCGACGCTGGCCATGCTTGATCGCGCCATCCGCATAGATTCGGCCGCACCGGTATTGGATGATGCAAATGGGATTCTGAGCAGTTGTCGGCCTAGACCCGGTCCCGGCGCGGAAACCCCAAAAGTTGGAGCGCCGATGGCCGGATTCAGAGAGGTGTTCGACCGACCAAGAGTCGCCGGCGCGGAAGACGATGGCTTCCGCGCGCGCTCGACCTCGGCTGTGCCCGATCGTGCGCATTGCCGTAGTCGGATATGCAGCGCGTGAACGACGGAGGTCCCCCCGCCTTTGTTCGCCGTCGGTTGCAGGAATTCCATTTTCTTATGGGCCGGGTTCCACGCGTAGTGGTGGAATAGTGGTGATGTAGTGGTGGAGTAGTGGCGGGATTCCTTGCGGGGCCTAACGGACGTTAGGGGTGGCGTGTCGAGTATTCCATAGATGATAGGTTCAAGGCGGATGCTTCGGCGGTCATTCGGGTCGTGAGTGGAATCGCTCAGAAAGTCGTTGGAAAAATCTTTGGTGGATGCGTGCGGAAAGGGCGTTCCTATGGGTTTGGTCTGGCGGATTTCTTGGGTCTGGGATTGAATGAAAGCGTGGTTCAATTCTTCAGAAATTTCGTCGTGTGGGTGCTGCCGTGAGTGTTTTTCGGGAGCAGTTTCACGTTGGGACTCCGTTGTCGGATGAAGTCCGCGTGAGGGTGATGGGGTTGATCGCAGTGCCGCGGGGAGGGCGGGCGTGACGATGGACTGGTTGACCAAATACGCAGAGATTCCGGATCGGGAACGCATTCGCCGGATCGCGGAAATCTTGGCCGTCGGGATTGAGCGGTATGCGCGGCAAAAGGGTGCCGCATCGCCGGCGGTCGTGGAGTGGGAGAAGCCATCGACCGCGAAACCGTTGAGCGTGGTTCAGCTGGTGACCGACGCGACTGAACGCCAGGTGCTCGCCTACCTGGAGCGAACCGGCGCCGCGACTCCGCGGGATTTCCAACAGGCGCTCGGACTCTCGCCCATGACCGTGACGCGGCGACTCGCCCGGCTGCGGTCAGCCGGGTTGGTTGCGGTCGAGGGGCAAACGCGGTCCGCCCGCTATCGGATTCGCACGGACTTTGCCGGCAACTGAGCCGGGGAGCCGTCGTCGTCCCGCATTCTGGAAAACTGGTCCCGCTGGGCCGTCACGCTCAGTTCGGCCAGTGATTTCATGCGACGGAGACTGTAGCGCCGCAGGTCCGCCGGTTCCGAGAGGCCTTTCAGGAAAACCTGAATCTCTGGAGCGAGTTTCAGCAGTTTCAGGTGGTAAGTCAGCGTCACGGCCGTGACGCCTTCCTGCCGCGCGAGGGCCGCTTGGGTGAGGCTGGCATCGCCCCGGAGCCGGCGGGCCCAACCGAGCGCGCGAAGCACGGGGTGCTTGCCGGTCGCATTGGCCGGCGACGGCTCGGCTTTCGCCGTCGGCCGACTGTCCTGAAACTCTTCGTTGAACGGCGCCACGACGATGGCCTTGGGCGCTCGTCCCATCGACTGGAAGATAAACCGCGATTCCAACGTCAGCGGTGCAGTTGCCGGTGATGAGCCCGGACCGGCCGAGCGGTCGACGACGACTTGTTCCTCCATGCCTTCGGCCAGACGATCAAGATGGAGTTTGAACCGCACTCGGAAACGCCGCCGGCCGGGACGATCATCGCGGGCGGGGTCGCTGCGCA
>Ga0114974_10000164_pt1 | contig 58510 bp, 50 predicted proteins | sample S_130206_EF_Meta_FD_87318 | JGI IMG/M metagenome (GOLD analysis project Ga0114974, IMG submission 87318) | Freshwater microbial communities from Lake Simoncouche, Canada to study carbon cycling - S_130206_EF_MetaG | ecosystem: Environmental > Aquatic > Freshwater > Lake | place: Lake...
GCTGCAAAGGTGTTGGGGTTTTTTTGAATGAACTCGGTGCTGGTGCCAAAGGCGCAACAGGGATGACCATTCCACAAGTCTTTCGTCAGCATGTGAATAAAGCCCACTTCGTCAAACACTGCACGCTGGTTGAAAGGATCGGGGCCTAAGAAGCCATCGATGTTGCCAGCGCGCAAATTGGCCACCATCTCTGCTGGCGGAATCACACGAATTTGCACATCGGTGTCGGGGTTCAATCCGTTTTCTGCCAAGTAGTAGCGCAGCAAAAAGTTGTGCATCGAATAATCAAACGGGACACCAAACTTGAAGCCTTTCCAGTTTTTGGGATCACGATTGTCTTTGTGCTTAAGGCTCAAGGTGATGGCTTGACCGTTCACGTTTTGAATGGTGGCCACATTCATGGGCGTGGCATTGGCACCCAGCCCCATGCTGATGGCCAAAGGCATGGGCGACAAAAAGTGAGAGGCGTCATATTCCTTGTTGATCATCTTGTCGCGGATCAATGCCCAGCCAGCGGTTTTGGTCACTTCCACGTTCAAGCCTTGCTTGCTGTAGAAGCCCAAGGGGTGCGCCATGATGAGCGGGGTTGCGCAAGTGATGGGGATGAAACCAATTTTCAAATTGGGTTTCTCAAGCGGCCCCTTGTCTTGGGCCATGGCTTGCAAACTGGCAACTGGCAACACACTGGCGATCGCCGCCATGGCAGTTTTCTTGCCGACAGCGCGCAAAAAATTACGCCGCTCTTGGTCGTGCGGAAACAACGCTTTCACCAAAGTGGCCTCAATGAAGGCTTGGCTGTAGGCTTCAAATTCTGCTGTTTCGGAGCGTGCCCGCAGGGTCGCCGCAGCCGTATCAGCGGCGACTTCAGCATGGTGGTCGGCAGGAGAATGATCGCGCCCGCAGCTGCATTTCAGCATCAAAGGACGATCGGCGTTGTACGGATCAAAGAACTCAGACATCACAACCTCTTTTCATTGAAGACAAGAGGTTCTATGCAAACAACGCGCCAACTTTCAGTCGGCCCTGTTTATTTTGTGACGACGCGGTTTAGCCAGCGGCCAAAGGCCGCGACTGTTTAAGTTTTAGACAAGGACCGCACCAATGCGGCGCGCCGAATCTTTGTTTGGCGCTCAAATTGGTGCGCAAAGTCTCGCGGCAGCACCAACTTAAGCAGCTTCTTTGTAAAACGCCCCAACATGCAATCCCCTTGGCGCAAGGGGCCCGACGGCCTTTTGAATGGCGCCAATGTGCTCTGGCGTGGTGCCGCAACATCCACCGACAATGTTCACCAAGCCTTCGGCCGCAAACTCATGCAACAGGCGGCTGGTGACATCGGGCGTTTCATCAAAGCCCGTGTCGCTCATGGGGTTGGGCAGGCCGGCGTTGGGGTAGCAGCTGATGAAGGTGTCTCCCGCCACTTTGGCCAGCTCTTGAATGTAGGGGCGCATCAAAGTGGCGCCCAATGCGCAGTTCAAACCAATCGCCAAAGGACGTGCATGGCGCACGCTGTGCCAAAACGCTGTGACGGTTTGGCCGCTCAAAATGCGGCCCGATGCATCGGTCACTGTGCCGCTGATGATGAGGGGCAAGCGCTCACCGCTTTGATCAAAATATTCTTCGATGGCAAACAAGGCGGCTTTGGCATTGAGCGTGTCAAAAATGGTTTCCACCAACAACACATCGACGCCGCTCTCGACCAAGGCTTGTGTTTGCTCGAAATAGGCTTTGCGCAAAGTTTCAAAATCCACGTTGCGCGCGCCAGGGTCGTTCACATCGGGGCTGATGCTGGCTGTTTTGGGGGTCGGGCCCAGGGCACCCACGGCATAGCGGGGTTTGTCTGGCGTTGAATACTTGTCGCAGGCAGCGCGGGCCAAAGCGGCTGACACACGGTTCATTTCAATGGCCAAGTCGGCCATTTTGTAATCTTCTTGCGCAATGCTGGTGGCGCCAAAGGTGTTGGTTTCAATCATGTCAGCGCCTGCTGCCAAGTAGCCTTCGTGAATGTCACGAATCACATCGGGGCGGGTCAGGCTGAGCAGTTCGTTGTTGCCCTTGACGTCTTTGGGGAAGTCTTTGAATCGCTCACCGCGGTAATCAGCCTCGCTCAATTTGAAGCGCTGAATCATGGTGCCCATGGCGCCATCGAGAATGGCAATGCGTTTTTCCAGGATGGCCGGCAGCGCTTGAGCTCGCGTGTAGTTCATAGGTTTCATGCGCCTATTGTAAAAAACATAAAGCCGCTTGAAGCCCAATGCAATTAAATACCTTGAAATTGGGCGAAATGGCTGCAAAAGCAATGCAGTGCTTCGGAGACAATACAAGCTGTGTCTACTGATGTCCTTAACGCCCCCAATATTCTGAGCATCCTCAGCGAGGTCTTTGGCTATGAGTCGTTTCGAGGGCCGCAACGCGACATTATCGAGCATGTGACCAGCGGCCACGACGCGCTGGTACTGATGCCCACCGGCGGTGGCAAAAGCTTGTGCTATCAAATTCCAGCCATCGCCAGGCAAAGTGCCGGTCTGGGCATCACCATTGTGGTGTCTCCCTTGATTGCCTTGATGCACGACCAGGTCGGCGCACTGCATGAGGCCGGGGTCAGCGCTGCTTTTCTCAATTCCACTTTAAGCATGGACGAGGCTCAGAATGTTGAGCAGCGTTTGCGCCGCGGAGAAATCACGCTGCTTTATGCAGCCCCAGAGAGAATCACAACACCCCGATTTTTAGCCCTGCTTGATTCGCTTTACAGCCAAAACTCACTCAGCCTTTTCGCCATCGACGAGGCCCATTGTGTGAGTCAATGGGGTCATGACTTTCGGCCTGAGTATCGCGGCCTCACCCTTCTTCACGAGCGCTATGCCAACGTGCCCCGCGTCGCCCTCACGGCCACGGCCGATGCACTGACGCGCGCCGACATCATCGAACGTTTGCAACTGGAAGACGCACGTCTCTTTATCAGCAGCTTTGACCGCCCCAATATTCGTTACACCATTGTTGAGAAAAAGGATGCCAGTGCCCAGTTGCTTCGCTTCATTGAGCGCGAGCATGAGGGCGAGGCGGGCGTGGTTTATTGCCAATCGCGCAAACGCGTCGAAGAAGTTGCCGAGCTTTTGAAGCAAGCAGGCATGGATGCATTGCCTTATCACGCAGGCTTAGATTCCGCCATTCGACAAAGACATCAGGATCGGTTCTTACGCGATGAAGGCGTCGTCATGGTGGCCACCATTGCCTTTGGCATGGGCATTGACAAGCCCGATGTGCGATTTGTGGCCCACCTCGACATGCCCAAAAACATTGAAGGCTATTACCAAGAAACAGGGCGCGCCGGTCGCGATGGACTTCGCGCTGACGCATGGATGGCTTACGGCTTGCAAGATGTGGTCAACCAGCGACGCATGATTGATGAAAGTCCTGCTGAAGAAAGTTTCAAACAACTGCTGCGCGGCAAACTGGATGCCTTACTCGCCTTGGCCGAGGCCACAGACTGCCGACGTGTTCGATTGCTGGCTTATTTTGATGAACGCAGTGAGCCGTGTGGCAACTGCGATAACTGCCTCCACCCGCCCGCTGTTTGGGATGGCACAGACGCTGCCCGCAAATTGTTATCGACGGTTTTCCGAGCTGAACAACTCAGCGGTTTTTCCTTCGGATCCGGCCACATCATGGACATTTTGCGCGGCAAGTCCACTGAAAAGATTGCACAGTTTGGTCATGCTCACTTAAGCACTTTTGGCATTGGCGCCAATTTCAGCGAGACCCAACTTCGCGGTGTTTTGCGCCAGCTCATTGCAATGGGTGCGCTCAATGTTCAAGGGCAAGTGTTCAATACATTGCAACTCACGGAAGGTTCTCGCGCCGTACTTCGGGGCGATGTGAAGGTCATGCTGCGTGAGTCTGTGAGCCACAAGCCTGAAAAGCGAAGCCGTAAACCCCAAGCACCCGGGCCTGCTGCAGCCAACTTAAACCAAGATGGTTTGGTTCGGTACATCAATCTGAAAGCCTGGCGCGCCGAAGTGGCGAAAGAGCACAACCTGCCGGCTTATGTCATCTTTCACGATGCCACGCTGGCCCACATTGCCGCTGCCAACCCCCAAAATCTGGCAGATTTGCATGGCATCAGCGGTATTGGCGCTAAAAAGTTGGAAGCCTACGGCCAAGAGGTTTTGCAAGTGTGTCGTGTTCAGCTAAAATAGCTAGCTGAACTCAATGAGGTTTTTTCAATGTCTGCTCACCACGATTCACACGCTTCCGAAGATCCCGTTGAAGGCGTCGTTAAACACATCCCCATCGTCATTCCTGTCGTCGGTGCGGTTTTAATTTTTCTGTTGGCTTTCATCGCCATCTTCATGGCTTGAAGCCCAAAGCCCCTTTGGGGGTCTTCTCTCTAAGTTATCTTGGCTTATTGACTGAAACCCGCTGTTGGCGGGTTTTTTTACGCACCCCTGATTCAGCAGAGTTTCTCCACATAACCTCATGCATGTTTTGCATAGTTTTTAAGGGGTTTTCAGGACATCCAGCACCCTTTTTCCTTCAGCCTCCCTAAAATTCAGGGTTGGTTACAAAGCGGGTACATGTTCCGCAACCCCTCGGCGTTGAGTCCCTCGCTTACCGTCAGTCGTTTTTTGAAAAGCACAGTGAGCCACCGATAACTCGAAGTGGCATGCTGATCTTTCCAAAAAACGATTTTTAAACTTTGGAGCAGCTTTTATGAACTCACCCGTGATGCAGGGCTTGAATCTGAACACCCCCGCCTATGTCAAGAACCCCAAGCTGATTGCGTGGGTGGCAGAAATGGCGGCCTTGTGCAAGCCTGCCAATGTGCATTGGTGCGATGGCTCAGAGGCCGAATACGACAGCCTTTGCCAGCTCTTGGTTGACAATGGCACCTTCAAAAAGCTCAACCCCGCCAAGCGGCCCGGCAGCTTCTTGGCTTGCTCAGACCCGTCCGATGTGGCCCGCGTGGAAGACCGCACGTACATCTGCTCCGAAAAGAAAGAAAACGCTGGCCCCACCAACAATTGGATGGCGCCAGCAGAAATGCGCCAAACCTTGAACCCCTTGTTCGATGGTTGCATGCAAGGCCGCACAATGTACGTTGTGCCTTTCTCTATGGGCCCTTTGGGTTCACACATTGCCCACATCGGCATTGAGTTGACCGACAGCGCCTATGTGGCCGTCAACCAAAAACTCATGACCCGCATGGGCAAACCCGTTTTTGATGTGATTGGTCACGATGGCGAGTTCGTACCCTGCTTGCACACTGTGGGCGCACCTCTGGTCAATGGCGCCAAAGACACCACGTCTTGGCCTTGTAACCCCACTGTGAAGTACATCGTTCACTACCCTGAAACGCGCGAAATTTGGTCTTATGGTTCTGGCTACGGCGGCAACGCTTTGCTGGGCAAAAAATGTTTGGCCTTGCGCATTGCGTCAAGCATGGGACGCGAGCAAGGGTGGTTGGCTGAGCACATGCTGATCTTGGGCGTGACCAATCCTCAAGGTAAAAAGTACCACGTGGCTGCGGCTTTCCCGAGCGCTTGCGGTAAAACCAACTTCTCCATGCTGGTGCCGCCCGAAGGCTTCAATGGCTGGAAAGTCACCACCATTGGCGACGACATTGCTTGGATCAAGCCGCAAGCCAACGGCAAGATGATGGCCATCAACCCCGAAGCAGGTTACTTTGGTGTGGCCCCTGGAACCAACCACCACACCAACCCCAACTGCATGGCCAGCTTGGACAAAAACGTCATTTTCACCAATGTGGCATTGACGGATGATGGCGATGTCTGGTGGGAAGGCATGGAGAAAGACACTGGCAAATTGCCCGGCCACTTGATCGATTGGCAAGGCAAAGACTGGACCCCTCAGATTGCCAAAGAAACGGGTGCCAAAGCGGCTCACGCCAATGCCCGCTTCACCGTATCTGCCATCAACAATCCCGCGCTCGACCCGGCTTGGGACGACGCTGCAGGTGTGTCAATTGATGCCTTCATCTTTGGCGGTCGCCGCTCCACCACCGTGCCCTTGGTCACTGAAGCACGCAGCTGGACCGAGGGCGTTTACATGGCCGCCACCATGGGCTCTGAAACCACAGCAGCCGCCTTTGGCGCGCAAGGTGTGGTTCGCCGCGATCCGTTTGCGATGCTGCCCTTCTGTGGTTACAACATGAGCGACTACTTCCAGCACTGGTTGGACGTGGGTGCCAAAATCCAAGCCGGCGGCCACAAGTTGCCCGGCATTTTCTGCGTCAACTGGTTTCGCAAAGACGAGGCTGGCAAATTTGTGTGGCCGGGTTATGGCGACAACATGCGCGTCTTGAAATGGATCATCGACCGTCTAGAAGGTCAGGCCAAGGGGCAAGAAACCATGTTCGGCATCACGCCTAATTACGGTGAATTGAACTGGACTGGACTGAGCTTTACCGCTGACCAATTCAAAACTGTCACCAGCATCGACAAAGCCGCATGGCAACAAGAATTGCAATTGCACAACACGCACTTTGAGCAGTTGGCCTACAACATGCCCAAAGCATTGCTTGACACGAAAGCAGCGTTAGAACAACGCTTAGCAGCCGTCTGACCAGCGCTGCCTCCCGCCAAAAACTGGCGCAAGCTTTGTTATGGTTCACACCTGCCATGTGGGCGGTGAACTACGCTGTGGCCAAAATAGCGCCCGGCATCATCTCCCCGCATGTTCTGGCATTAGGGAGATGGTCGCTGGCGGGCCTGATTTTGGCGTTCATTGCGCGCGAAGAGCTCTGGCGCGAAAGAGCCGGCACACTCAAGGTATGGCCGCAGTACCTGACCTTGGGCTTTCTTGGCATGCTCATTTGCGGGGCTTGGGTCTATTGGGCGGGCGAAACAACCACCGCCATTAACATTGCGCTCATCTATTCAGCCTCGCCCGTCTTGATCACTTTAGGCGCCGTTTTAGGTCTGAAAGAACGGTTTTCTTTCAAGCAGGGCGTGGGTATTTTCATCGCTTTGCTTGGCGTTTTGCATGTGGTCGTGAAAGGACAGTGGGCTGCTTTATCGCAGGTCATTTGGGTCGTGGGCGATGGACTGATCGTGATTGCCATGGTGTCCTGGGCCGCCTATGCCCTGCTTTTGAAAAAATGGCCCAGCCCCTTAAGTTCGACAGCCCGCTTGGCCGCAACCTGCATCGGCGGAAGTGCTGTCTTGTTGCCATTTGCGTTGTTCGAATGGTTTGCAACCAGTCATCCCGATTGGTCGGTCAATGCAACGGCATTGGTGCTATTGGCGGCGGTTTTCCCAGGCGTGGGGGCTTACTGGGCCTATGGTTTTTGCCAAAAAACCCTGGGGGCCAGTAGAGTCGCTGCAAGTCTTTACCTGGGCCCTTTGTATGGCAGCTTGGTGGGCTGGTTCTTATTGAACGAAAGCTTGGGTTTGCACCATGCGGTTGGCGCAGTTCTTATTCTTCCCGGTATTTTTTTGGCCTCTCAACGGCCCCCTGATGACACTTTGCACACTGAAAGATGAACGCCTTCAGAAGATGTTTTTTCTATCAGGCGCATTAAATGTAAAACTGGCGGTTTCGCAGCAAGCGCGACACACGTCGCTGGGTGGGGTTTGAATTCAACAAAGAAGCGCCTGCATCGCGCGCAATAGCAGACTGCAAGTCAGCCATCAGTCGCGTATCTGTTTGCGCAATGGCCCACATGCGCTCATCTGCACGGCTTTGTGCAACGCTGGCAGACCAAGCGTCCAACCCATTTTTAATTTGCAGCGCCCCTCTTTTTGAAACGCCGGCAAACAAACCGATGGCGGCAAACGCGACCGACCACAGGGCAACCCAAGCGGCCAACAAGTGACCGTCAGCCCAGGTGTCGATCATTTGATCTGCAACCACCACAAAGGCAGCGACCACCGCCGCCAGCAACATGGCTGCCAAAGTGCGAGTGGGGCTGAATGATTCACCCATGCGCTTGATATTGGCCACAGCCTGCTCGGCGCGAACCACACCGGGGTGGCTTGTAGGGTACTCTAGGTGAACAAAATGGTGGTTCATGTTGGTTTCCTCATCATGAGATTGAATTCAAGGGTCTTAGCTTCAAGTGAACACCACTTTTGGCTTGACCATGTGTCTATCTTAGGGTTTACTCTAGTGTTATTCAACTTTATATACATGATGCTTGTCATTCACAACGGAAATGATTGAGCCCATTCACACCAACTTCCGGACGCTAGACCTGAACTTGCTTCGGGTCTTTGACGAGGTCATGGCTGAAAAAAGCCTGACCAAAGCCGCGCGCAACTTGTCGATCACACAACCGGCAGTAAGCAATGCCTTGCGCAGACTGCGCGAAACCCTGGGCGATGACTTGGTCCGGCGTGAAGGGCACGGCATTACGCCGACACCTTTTGCTTTGATGCTATGGCCCCATGTTCGACAAGCTCTAGACCAATTGCAATCTGCATTGGTACCCCAGCCATTCATTCCCGAAGAAGCGCGCAACGCCTTTGTCTTGGCCATGGCCGATGCCACTGCGGCCGAGTTAATGGGTGGCCTGGGCCAAGCACTTGAACAGCATGCGCCCCAGGTGTCGATTCGGGTGCTGCCACTGACCACCCGCGACCCTCGAAATATGCTCAACGAGGGCGTGGCCGATCTTGCATTGGGTTACTTTCCTGCTGTGTTGTCCGACCTGACCGCCAAAGCACAATCGGGCGAGGCCGTGGCTTTTGAGCACCAACGGCTGTATGACGGCGAATATGTTTGTGTCATGCGACGCGGTCATCCCTTGGCCCAAAAAAATATCAGCCTCGATGCGTTTTGCAACGCACGACACTTGCTCGTGAGTTTTTCTGGGCGTCCTTACGGCTTCATTGATGAGGCCTTGACTTCCATCGGCAGGCAGCGGCGGGTCGTGATGACCGTGAATCAATTTTTCACGGCGGGCCGCGTTGTGGTCAACTCTGATTTGATCACCGTGTTACCAAAGCACTTTGTACCGACCACGGGCATTGCGAATGAGCTGTTCATGTGTGATCTGCCCTTTAAAGTGCCCACGCTTCATGTCGATGCGCTGTGGCATCGGCGCCAGCATTCGCAAAGTGGGCATATTTGGTTAAGAAAAATATTACTCAGCGTTGCATACGAGGTTTTCAAGGAAGATCGGCTGTCATGAATCTTCAACTTCTGTCTGATCTGCACTTAGAAACGCATCCGAATTTTGTACCTGAAGTTTCTCCTTCGGCCCAGGTCCTCATTCTGGCCGGTGACATCGGCTCCTATCAAACGGGTTCCATGCTGCACGCGCGAAAAGACACAGACTTTGGCTTGGCGCGATTTTCGCCTCGCAAAGATTTAGGGGCTTGGCCTGTGCCGGTTTTCTTTGTGCCCGGCAACCATGAATACGATGGCATGCACTTTGAAGAGGCGCATGAGAGATTAAAAGAAACGTGTGATCGACTGCAAATTACTTTCTTTCATCAGCGCGTTGAAGTTTTTTGTGGCGTGCGCTTTGTGGGCTGCACCTTGTGGAGTGATTTTGAAGCCCTTGTGCCAACATCTGGCGCATTGACTCAGCAGCTTAAAGCCAGAGAAAAAGCCGAACGTGCCGCTGATTTCTATCTGCGAAAAACCGGCACTCTTTTCAAGGACGCGCCTTTTTTATCGGATGCGGTGAGATCGCTGGCATTGTCTGATCAAGCTTGGTTGACCCAGGCGCTGTCAATGCCGTTTGAGGGCCCCACCGTTGTCGTGACACACTTTGCACCAAGCCTCAAAAGTGCAGACCCTCGATATGGGCTCACTCCCGGGACCGCCGGGTTTTGCAATGCACTGGATCATTTGTTGCCGCATGCAACGCTCTGGTTACACGGGCATTTGCATTGCGCGCATGATTATGTCCACAATGGTTGTCGCGTTGTGGCCAACCCCTTGGGTTACGCCAAAAAGAATGAGCAGCGGGCTTTTGATCCGCAGAAAACTTTGCACGTTCAAACTTAAGGCGCTCGCCTAATTGTTTCGGGCATTCAGGCCCGCAAAACAAGTGGTCATCACCATCTCAATGATTTCTTCATCGGTGTGAAGTTCACTCATCTTCAAAAACTCAACCACGGGGTCGCATGCTCTTGCAAAGAGGGTGTACAAAACGGCAATGGGGGGCAGCGCAGGATTGATGGCGCCGTCTTTCTGGGCTTGAACAATCCACCCCCCCAATAAGTCACTCACTTTCATGAGGCCGTCCATGTAGGGGCGACTGGCCATCAGGGTGGCGCGCAAACTGGAATTCTGGCTCGGCAGTGTTGGCATTTCTCCTGCCAGTTTTAACTGAAGGGTCCAGCGTGTTGAGGCCATGAGCTTGTGCAGGGCCGTATTGCCGGCCGTTAGATCCTGGTCGATGGCTGTGTCACGCCCAACTTGTTTGTCGAGCGCTTCTAAAAATGCTTGCGCCTTTTGCATGGCCTGCACCATGGCCGCACACGCCAATTGCTCCTTGCTGCTGAAGTGTTTGTACAAGCTGGCTTTGGCAATCCCAACCTCTGCGGCCACTTCATCCACTGTCATGGCATCGAAACCTTTTTCAGAAAGTAGTCGATTCACGGATGCGGTGATGGCCAGTTCTCTGGCATCCAGCATTTGTGCTTTGAATGATTTTTTGACGGTCTCAGTGGGGGCGGTCATGTTCTGATTTTAACGATTGATCTGCGCAAATGAACTGTTGGGTCATAAAATATCCTACACGTTTACCTTCATGCTCTTGCCTTCTTTGGCCAACAGGAACTTCCCCATGGACCGTCGCCAATTGCTCAAAACCGCCAGCTTAACCGCCCTTATTTCGGGGGTCGTCGGTTGCGCAGGCGGCGTTTCGCTCCAACAAAGCGCGGCATCGGCCGCGGCGCTTCCAAACTGGCCAAAGCAAATTCAAAGAATTGCCTTTGGGTCATGCCTTGATCAAAACAAAGCGCAACCCATTTGGACGCCGATTTTGGCCGCCAAGCCTGACCTGTTTATTTTTGGGGGTGACAACGTCTACGCGAGTCGCCAACCCTGGCTGCTCGCCAACTTAGAAAATGCCTACGCCACACAATCGGCTCAAGCGGGCTTTGCCAAGCTGCGCCAACAGGTTCCACACGTGGCCATCTGGGACGACCACGACATGGGGCTGAACGATGGCGGTGCCGAGTTTCCTCACAAGCAAGCAGCGAAAAATGCATTCATGGACTTTTGGCGCCTGCCCGCAGACGACCCACGCCGAAACCGGGAGGGGCTTTATCACGCCGTGGCTTTTGGCCCGCCAGGACAACGCGTACAAATCATTTTGTTAGACACGCGCTGGTTTCGTTCTCGTCCTCGCGTTACCGATCAACGAGACGCGCCCGGCAAAGAACGTTATGTTGCCGATACAGACCCTCAAAAAACAATGCTGGGCGATGCACAGTGGCAGTGGCTTGAGGCCCAATTGAAGCAGCCGGCAGATGTTCGCTTCATTGTCTCCGGCGTCCAAGTCGTCGTAGAAGGACATGGATGGGAAGGTTGGCATAACTTTCCATTAGAGCAAGAGAAGTTGCGTCGACTTCTGATGGCCACGAAAGCAAACGGCGTGGTATTTCTGTCAGGTGACCGGCACATCGGTGCTGTTTACAAAAGCGTGCCAAGTCAAGGCTACCCCTTGTTTGAGCTCACTTCTAGCGGCATGACACATGCATGGTCTGATGCAAAAGAAGCCGGCCCCAACCGCCTAGGGAATTTGGTCACGCAGAATCACTTTGCCTTGATCGATATTGATTGGCAAAAGAGGCAGGTGCAACTGGGCTTTCAAAGTACACAAGGGGAATGGCTTCTCAAAGAAAATATCAAGCTCTCCGACTTGCAATAAATGCAAGGTTCTTGACAAAGCCCGATAATCTCATTTTTGAATTTTTTACACCCCAAACATGCAAACTCCACCCATGATTCAAAGCGGCGCTGTTGCCTATGGCTTGGCCACTTTGGCCAAAGATGGTTCCATCTTAGACACTTGGTACCCCGCGCCTCAGTTGGCCGAAGGTCTTCAAGAAACCGGCACCCAAATCTTGAGTGAGGCCGAGGCCAAAGCCCATCTGGGCGAGTCTTTTTTGAAAGCCACTGGCCCCTGTGAATTGCGCGGTGTGAACGTGGTCGCCGTCAAAACCAGCATTGCAACTTTGGCCGAGCCGGCCAAAGACACTCACGACGTTTTTTTACGTTTGCACTTGCTCAGCCACCGCTTGGTGAAGCCGCACCAAGCCAACTTGACCGGCATCTTTGGCATGCTGGCCAATCTAGCATGGACATCGATGGGGCCTTGCCAACTCGACCAATTGGAATCTGCCCGTCTGCGCGCAAGAGCGGCGCGCGTTGTGCTGGATGTCAAAGCCATCGATAAATTCCCCTACATGACTGACTACGTGGTGCCTTCTGGCGTTCGCATTGCCAACGTTGACCGTGTTCGATTGGGCGCCCATTTAGCATCTGGCACCACCGTCATGCACGAAGGTTTCTGTAACTTCAATGCGGGCACCTTGGGCGCATCGATGGTTGAAGGCCGCATCAGCGCAGGCGTACTGGTTGACGACCAAAGTGATGTTGGCGGTGGCGCATCCATCATGGGCACTTTGTCGGGTGGCGGCAAAGAAGTCATCTCGATTGGCAAGCGTTGCTTGCTAGGCGCTAACTCAGGCATTGGCATTTCGTTGGGCGATGACTGCGTTGTAGAAGCTGGCTGCTACGTCACTGGCGGTACGCGCGTCAAAATGCCAGACGGCAGCGTTGTGAAGGCGCGTGACTTGTCAGGTCAGAATGGCATTTTGTTCCGCCGCGATTCACAAAGTGGTGCTGTTCAAGCCATCCCTCGCACTGAAAGCTGGGGCAGCTTGAATGCCGACTTGCACAAAAATTAACTGCGGGCCAGATGCTTCTGGGCGAGTTCAACATACCAATCTAAACAGGCTGGGTTGGCCATTGCATCCTTGTTGACCACTTTTTCCAAAGCTTGGCCCAACATGAGTTTCTTGATGGGCAACTCTTGTTTTTTCCCCGACAAGGTGCGCGGAATTTCTGCGACTTGAAAAATTTCGTTGGGCACAAAGCGCGGACTCAGTGCTGTTTTGATGGCGCTGTTCAATTTGTTTTTAACGTCATCGTTAAGCGCAAGTCCAGGCTTTAAAACAACAAACAAGGGCATGTAACTTTCACGGCCCAAATATTCCAAATCAACCACCATGCTGTCCAAGACTTCTGGCAAGGCTTCGACGGCGCTGTAAAGCTCACTGGTGCCCATTCGCAATCCATGCCGATTGATGGTGGCATCGCTTCTGCCAAAAATCACGCATCCCTGACCGCCGTCACGCCCTTGATCGGGTGCGCCAATTCGCAACCAATCGCCGTGCCGCCAAACACCGCCCCAAGAAGCGTCGGTGTTGCCGCCACCGGGTTGACGACCATGCCCTGGTGGATACATTTCAAAATAACTGGCCAGGTAGCGAGCGTTTTGAGCATCATTCCAAAAATACAGCGGCATGGATGGAATAGGCTGCACGCAGACCAGTTCCCCGACCTCGCCGAGAACAGGCTCGCCGGCTTCATTCCAGGCCTCAACGGCACAACCTAACAATCTGCATTGCATCACGCCGAGTTCTTGCGGAAGCTCTCGATTGCCGCCAATGAACGCGCCACAAAAATCAGTGCCGCCTGAAATATTGCACCACCAAATATCGCCATCGGCCTCACGCTGAAGATGTGGCGTGTGGTGGTGGTGTGCTTGGATGCGTTTAAATTGTTGGTTGCCCCAGTTTTGAGTTTCTGGTGATAAGGGTGAACCGGTTGTGCCCAGCGCACGAACACGCGATAAGTCGCCACACTGCATGAGGTCAATGCCCGACTTTTGACAGTTGGCAAAAAATGCGGCGCCAGCGCCAAAAAATGTCACTTTGTTTTCCGCCGCAAAACGCCACAGGGTTCCCCAGTCAGGGTTGTCTTTGCTACCGCCTGGGTTGCCGTCATAAATAACGCACGTGGTGCCGTTGAGCAAGCCGCCGACTTGCGCATTCCACATGACCCAACCTGTTGAGCTGTACCAATGAAAACGCTCACCCCACGTGTTCGGGTGGTAGCTACAACCAATATCGTTGTGTAAGACCTTGAGTGCCATTGCGACAATCAAGGTGCCGCCATGGCCATGCACAATGGGTTTGGGCAAGCCTGTTGTGCCGCTGGAATAAACAATCCATAAAGGGTGATCAAAGGGCAAGGACATTGGCTCAAATGCGTCCACCTCATCGCCGTGCCTGGCCGTGGTTTTCGACAGTTGCATCGCGGCTGCCACATCATTGCTGGCCAAGTCCGCCACGCCTAAATTGTGGTGCAAGATGACATGCTCTACAGACGGCAACGCGTCTTTCAATTCTTGCACCACGCCCATCCGGTCGTAGTCCTTGCCTCCGTAGGTCACGCCATCACACGCAATCAAAATTTTGGGCTCAATTTGTTTGAACCGATCCAATACCGCCAAGGTTCCCATGTCGGGCGCGCAGATGCTCCAAACACCGCCCAAGCTGATGGTGGCCAAAAAGGCAACCATTGCCTCGGGAATGTTTGGCAAGTAGGCGGCAACCCGGTCCCCCGGCTGAAGGCCCTGCGCCTTTAAGTGCAGGGCCAATGACGCCACTTGACGTTTGAGCTCTGGCCATGAAATCTCTTGTCGCAAGCCTTGCTCATTCTGCGCAATCAACGCGGGAAAGCCAGCGGCATGCGCAGGGTCAACATGCCTGAATATTTGGCTCGCATAGTTGACTTGCGCACCCGGAAACCAAACCGCGCCGGGCATTGCATTCTTTGCCAACACCGCGGAGTGCGGTGTTGGTGAACGTAAATCAAAGTAGTCCCAGATGCTTTGCCAAAAGGCATCCAGGTCGGTAATTGACCATTGCCTCAAGGCGTCATACTGATCAAACGACAGGCCGCGACTTTGCTTTAACCAATTTTGATACAGCCGTATTTGTGGCACATGGTCGAACGGCGCCTTGGGGGCCTGCTTTGGCAGTTCATCGAGGGTCCGATGATAGGGCGACAAGGAGGGGTTAGGGCGAGTATTCATTTCTTCATGCGTTCACTTTGCCAATAAACATCCTTGCCACCGTCCATGCGGTTAAGCACCCGTGAGAGCACAAACATCAAGTCAGAAAGGCGGTTTAAGTATTGCCGCGGTGTTTCATTCAAAGCTTCTTCATTGCCCAGGGCAACGCACGCTCTTTCGGCGCGCCTTGCGACGGTGCGGCAGACATGGGCCAGTGAAGCGGGGCGGGTCCCTGCGGGCAAAATGAACTCTTCAAGTTTTGGAAGGTGCGCGTTGTATTTCTCAAGCGCCTGGTCTAGAACCAGAAGGGCCTCTTGCTTTAAAAGCTCAAAGCCCGGAATTGACAACTCACCGCCCAAATTGAAAAGTTGGTGCTGCACCTCGACCAACAGGGCCCGAACGTCCTCTGGCATGGTTTCACAGAGGAGAAGGCCGATGTTGGAGTTCAGCTCGTCCACATCGCCCATGGCGTGAACGCGCAAACTGTTCTTAGACACGCGCTGGTTGTTGCCCAAGCCGGTTGTGCCCTCGTCACCGGTTCTGGTTGCAATTTGTGTAAGCCGGTTGCCCATGGTGTTTCCCCTGTACTGAGACGAATGCAAAAATGGAGGTCTCAGCGTAAACTACGATTTTGACCGAGTTTGGCCACATTTCGCTTGCCTAGATTCACCAAAGCGACTTGCAACCAACAGATGAATGACCCCTCGCAGCCTTCACCAGGAGCCAAATCTTGAATGCACCTACCCATGCGGCCCATTTAGCGCCAGTCGTCCAGGCTCGCTCTGTTCCTCAGGCATTTTTAGACGCCTTAAAAACCCGCTTTGGCGAGAATTGCTCTACCGCACTCGTTATACGTGAACAACACGGCCGTGACGAGTCTGCTTTTGCGCCGGTTCCACCCCCGTCTGCGGTTGTCTTTGCAGAGTCCACGAAAGACGTGTCAGACGCTGTTAAATTGGCCAGCGATTTCAAGGTCCCCGTGATTCCATTTGGTGTGGGCTCCTCCTTGGAAGGTCACTTGTTAGCGGTTCAAGGGGGCATCAGCATTGACCTCACGCGCATGAACAAGGTCTTGTCGATCAATGCCGAAGATCTGACGGTCACGGTTCAACCCGGCGTCACGCGCAAACAGTTGAATGAAGAAATTAAATCAACGGGCTTGTTTTTCCCCATTGACCCCGGCGCAGACGCCACCCTTGGGGGCATGAGTGCGACACGTGCGAGTGGTACCAACGCTGTTCGCTATGGCACCATGCGTGAAAATGTTTTGGCACTTGAAGTGGTCACTGCTTCTGGTGAAGTCATTCGCACGGGCACACGTGCTAAAAAATCCAGCGCCGGTTATGACCTGACGCGTTTGTTTGTCGGCAGCGAAGGTACTTTGGGCGTACTGACCGAAGTCACGGTTCGCCTCTATCCCTTGCCTGAAGCAATTTCTGCTGCCATTTGCTCTTTTCCCAGTATTGAGGCCGCGGTTCAAACGGTGATTCAAATCATTCAATTGGGTGTGCCCATTGCGCGTGTTGAGTTGATAGATCACAACGCCGTGCGCATGGTCAACGCATACGCCAAGCTTGGACTTCGCGAAGAGCCCATGTTGTTGATGGAGTTTCATGGGTCGCCGACGGGTGTTAAAGAGCAAGCAGAAACTGTGCAAGAAATTGCCAGCGAATACGGCGGCAATGCCTTTGAATGGGCCACCACGCCAGAAGAGCGCACGCGCTTATGGACCGCCCGTCACAACGCCTACTTTGCAGCGCTTCAAAGCAAGCCGGGCTGCCGCGCCATTAGCACCGACACCTGCGTGCCCATTAGCAAGCTGGCAGATTGTCTACTGGACTCAATTACAGAAACAGATGCCAGCGGTCTGCCCTATTTCTTGGTCGGCCACGTGGGCGATGGTAACTTTCACTTCGGTTATTTGATCAATCCCGACATCCCAAAAGAGCGAGAAGTTGCTGAAGACCTCAACTACAAACTGGTCAGTCGAGCCTTGCGTTTGGGCGGCACCTGCACCGGTGAGCACGGCATTGGTTTGCACAAGATGGACTTCTTGGTGACGGAGGCAGGCGACGGCGCCGTCAACATGATGCGAACCATCAAGCAGGCACTTGATCCTCACAACATCATGAATCCCGGGAAAATCTTTCATTAAAAAAAGGGCCTCAGGCCCTTTTTTTTCGCTGTCTTGTTAATTTCGAAGTCGGTCGATGAGTCCATTGAGTTCATCAAGCGATCCAAATTGAATAGACAGCTCCCCCATTTCCTCAAACCGCCCATGACGTTTCACTCGTTTTTTAATTCGCACTTCGACCTCGGCCGTGAGCAAATCCGAAAGCTCTTCTTCCACGCGTTTGATATCGCGTGATTTTTCTTTTTTAGGTTTTTGTTGAACCAAAGAAAATTCAGCGCTCAGTTTTTTGACCAAGCTTTCTGCTTCGCGCACCGACATTTTTTTGGCGCTGATCTGATTTGCCGCCGTAATTTGCGCCGCTTTTTCAAGCCCCAAAAGCGCCCGCGCGTGGCCCATGTCAATGTCACCGGCCATCAACATGGTCTGCACGGGCTCTGCCAAATTGAGCAGGCGCAACAAATTGCTGGCCGCACTCCTTGAGCGTCCAACCGCTTGCGCCGCCGTTTCATGCGTTAAGCCAAACTCCTTGATCAAGCGCTGAAGGCCATGGGCCTCCTCGAGCGGGTTGAGGTCTTCACGCTGAATGTTTTCAATCAAGGCCATCGCTGCCGCAGCCTCGTTGGGCACGTCCCGAACCAACACGGGAACTTCATTCAAACCTGCCAAACGCGAAGCACGGAATCGTCTTTCGCCAGCAATGATTTCATATTTGCCCGTGTTGGGACCATCACTCAACTTGCGAACCAAAATAGGTTGCATGATGCCCTGGGCTTTGATGGACTCTGCCAACTCATACAGCGCGCCTTCGTCCATCCGTGTTCGCGGTTGATACATGCCAGGCACCAACTCACTCAAGGCCAATGTGGAGGGCGTGCGGTTGGCTGCCGCTTCAACCGCTTGAGGCGAGCTGGGTTCGCTTTGAACTTTGGGCCCCAAAAGGGCTTCAAGCCCACGACCCAGACCTTTAGGTTTTTTAGTGACCATCTTCTTTTTCTTTCATGAAATCATTCAACACAGCGCGGCCTTCCGGCCAATCGCCTAACTGAGAGTCTGCATTCACATGCCCAATGGATCCCACGTGGATCAAATTGGCGTGCCATGCTTTTGCAAAGTCCTGCGCTCTCTCTGTTGCGCAAAAAGGATCATTTTGGCTTGCCGCCACGCACGCACGAAACGGCAGCGGCTTCATTTCAATAGGCCGCCAACTTGATAAAACATCGGCCGAATGAGGCGCCTCAATGTCTGCGGGCGCCACCAAAAGCGCGCCTTTGACTTTGTGGGTGTTCGTAGAAATGCCCGCCCAAGCAGCGACCTGAATGCAACCCAAACTGTGCGCGACCAAGTAAACGGGGGCGCTTAGATCAGCAAGCACCTCTTCCAATCGCGCCAGCCAATCGCCTCTGAGGGGTCGCATCCAATCGTGCTGTTCAACCACGGTATCGCCAAATTGTTGAGCCCATAAACTTTGCCAATGTAAGGGCCCACTTCCCTTCCAGCCAGGTAATATAAGGACAGTTTTATTTTGCATTGGCTTGCTTTTCACGCCTTAAAGCGTGGGTATGCGTTCCACCAGCTCTTTGGCAAACTCGACAAATGCTTGACTGCCTTTGGCCGAAGGATCAAACACCACGCCCGGCAAGCCGTAACTTGGCGCCTCCGCTAAACGCACATTGCGCGGTATGACCGTGTTAAAAACTTTGTCGCCAAAGTGCGCTTTGAGCTGTTCGCTCACTTGTTGTTGCAAGGTAATTCGGGGATCAAACATGACACGAAGTAAGCCGATGATTTTCAAATCAGGATTCAAATTGGCATGAACTTGTTTGATGGTGTTCACCAAATCAGTGAGGCCCTCCAAAGCAAAATACTCACATTGCATCGGCACAATGACACCATTGGCAGCACACAAGCCATTCAAGGTGAGCATGGACAAAGAAGGTGGGCAGTCGATGAGGATGAAATCGAAGTCTTTGTCCACGACATCGAGCGCCAACTTTAAGCGTTGGTCGCGCCTTTCAAGGTCGACCAACTCTACCTCTGCGCCCGCTAATTCGCGGTTGGCGCCCAAGACGTGATAACCACATTTTTCTGAAAAAATGGCCGCCTCATGGAGGGTGGCAGACTCCAACAAAACATCGTAAACACTGAGTTCCAACTGTCGTTTGTCGACACCTGAACCCATGGTGGCGTTACCCTGCGGATCCAAGTCAACCAACAAAACCCGCTGCCCGACCTGGGCCAAACCGGCGGCCAAATTAACCGCTGACGTTGTCTTGCCAACGCCGCCCTTTTGATTTGCAACACAGAAAATTTTTGCCATGACTTACTCTTCTTAATTTTCAGTTGAAGCGTTTATTTGCCCAAGGCCAATTTCAGGCCGAATCCAATCAAACACAGTCCGGCTACTTTTTGCAAAAACCCGGAAACTTTTGGATTGGCGCGAATTCGTTCAGCCATGGTGTGAGTGATCAACACCACACCAAAACAATACACAAAGCCCAAAACAGCAATGGTTGCCGCCATGAATGAGAACGTAATCATTCCCAGGTGTTGCGTTGGGTCGATGAACTGTGGGAAAAACGCGAAGTAAAACATGATGGCCTTGGGGTTGAGCAAGGTAATGAACATGGTTTCTTTGAAATATTTTCCGGGTGTTATGTTAAGTGTGGGGCCCTCGCCTGGCTTGGCCCAAACCATTCGAGCACCCAACCAGGCCAAATAGGCAGCGCCCACCCACTGCAAGGCCAAGAACAAATGAGGATAGGTCTGAAGAAGGGCTGCCACACCCGCCACCGTCATCCACAATAATATTTGATCACCCAGTAACAAGCCCATGACCGAGGCAACACCGCCCCTCATTCCACCACTGCCTGTAGAGGCAATCAAAGCCAAGTTACCGGGTCCAGGCAAAAACAAAAGAAGCACAAAAGCGGCCACAAAGGCACCGTAATCAGAGATTCCAAACATGCAAGGCTTTCTTATTTAGCCCAAGTGTAATGGGCGAAAACGAAATCACGCTTGCCTATTCCGTCAATCCAGACGATTTTTTCATCCACACGATGCATCTCTCAGCATCAAGACCGGGAACTTGCAATGGTTCCACGTGAAACACCGAAGCAAAGGGCGGTAAAGCAGCAAGTTCTTCGGTCGGTCGCTTGCCTTTCATGGCCATCCAAACACCCGCATCCGACAAAGCATTGACCGACCAAGACACAAAGTCAGGCAAAGCGGCAAATGCCCGAGAGCAGACGACATCAAATGGGCCTGTTAAATTTTCAACCCTTGAATGAACGCCCTTCAAATTGGGCAGCTTCAAACTTGCGGCCACCTGCTGAACAAAGGCTGACTTCTTAGAAACCGCATCAACACACGTAACTTTGACATGAGGGAAGCAAATCGCAATCACGACGCCTGGCAATCCCCCGCCCGAGCCAACATCCAATAAAGAGGGCTCGTCCAAAACTCCTATTTGAATCCGTTCAAGCTCTCGCGACAAAGGGGCAACGGCAGACAAACTGTCGAGCAAATGGTGGGTCAATATTTCCTCTGGGCTTCGAAGAGCGGTCAAGTTATAAACCTTGTTCCACTTTTGAATGAGCGACATGTAGCTCAACAGCTGGGCCTGTTTTGCATCATTCAAGGTCAAACCCAGTTCAGAAACCCCCTCCGACAAGACCTTGGCCAACCGCCCCGAAGAATCAGTGCCCCCATCGATCATGTGGAAAGGCCTTCTGCGCCCTCTACCACCTCAGGTTTTGCCGCCATAAACTCCTTAAAGCCACCCCTCTTCAGATGAATGAGCAACAAAGAGATGGTTGCGGGGGTGATTCCGGAAATACGCGACGCCATTCCAAGCGTTTCAGGTCGATGCTTGTCTAGTTTTTGCCGCGCCTCGATAGACAAGGAGGAAACCTGTAGGTAGTCCAGCTTTGCGGGCAGTCTCAGGTTTTCAAAGTGTGATGCTCGCTCCACCTCTGTTTTTTGGCGGTCGATATAGCCAGAGTACTTGGCGGAAATCTCTACCTGCTCAATCACCGCCTCCGATAAAACACCCAAAGTTTCACGTGAAACATCTTGAGAGACAAACCGCCCCGCGTCCATGCCCACCAACTTGCCATAACCAACATTGGGTCGACGCAACAAGTCGAACAAGTTGTGCTCATGCTCAATAGGCTTGCCCAAAACTCGCTCCGACTCATTGGCCGACAAGTTGCGCGGATTGACCCAAGTGGACTTCAGCCGCTCTGTTTCACGTGAAACAGCCTCGCGCTTGGTGCAATAAGAGGTCCACCGCGCATCATCAACCAAGCCCATGGCGCGCCCTGCTTCGGTTAAACGCAAATCGGCGTTGTCCTCTCTGAGTTGAAGGCGAAACTCAGCCCGGCTGGTGAACATTCGATAAGGCTCGGTCACGCCTTTGGTAATCAGGTCATCCACCAAAACCCCCAAATAAGCTTGGTCTCGCGTCGGCAACCAAGCGCCACCCATGTCATTGGGCAGCCCCGATAAGGCGCGACATTGCAGCGCGGCATTGATACCAGCAAACAAGCCTTGCGCCGCAGCCTCTTCATAGCCCGTCGTGCCATTGATCTGGCCCGCAAAGAAAAGACCGCCAATTTGGCGCGTCTCAAAATTGCTCTTCAAAGAGCGCGGGTCAAAATAGTCGTACTCAATGGCATAACCGGGCCGCAGGATGTGCGCGTTCTCCAAACCCTTCATGGAGCGAACAAGCGCGTATTGAATGTCAAATGGAAGGCTGGTGGAAATGCCGTTCGGATAGTACTCGTGGGTGGTCAAGCCTTCCGGCTCTAAAAAGATTTGATGGCTGTCTTTGTCAGCAAAACGGTTGACCTTGTCTTCAACGCTTGGACAATAACGAGGGCCGACACCCTCAATTTTCCCTGTAAACATGGGGCTTCTGTCAAACCCTGAGCGGATGATGTCGTGCGTTCGCTCATTGGTGTGCGTCATCCAACAGGGCATTTGCGCCGGATGCATTTCCGCTCGCCCCATGAAGCTAAAAACGGGAACGCCCAAATCAGGATTCATGCCCCCTGGCATGCCGTCTCCTGGCTGCTCTTGGCACTGACTGAAGTCTATGGTTCGACCGTCCAATCTTGGGGGTGTACCGGTTTTCAGTCTGCCCTGTGGCAATTTGAGCTCTTTCAATCGTGCGGACAAGCTGACCGCCGGTGGATCACCCGCCCTGCCCGCAGCGTAGTTTTCTAAGCCAACATGAATCTTGCCATCTAGAAAGGTGCCCGCCGTTAAAACCACTGTTTTTGAACGAAAGCGAACGCCCACTTGCGTTACAGCACCCACCACGCGGTCTTCCGTACCATTTGACTCTACCATGAGGTCATCGACGGCCTGTTGAAAAAGCCAGAGATTCTCTTTGTTTTCTAATCGATGACGAATGGCGGCCTTGTACAAAATGCGATCTGCTTGAGCCCGCGTGGCGCGAACAGCCGGCCCCTTCGAGCTGTTCAGTATTCGAAACTGAATACCGCCTTCATCCGTGGCCAAGGCCATTGCACCTCCCAAAGCATCAACCTCTTTGATCAGGTGCCCCTTGCCAATTCCGCCAATGGACGGATTGCAGCTCATCTGGCCCAGCGTCTCAATATTGTGCGAAAGCAAAAGCGTTTTGCAGCCCATGCGCGCAGAGGCAAGCGCGGCTTCGGTACCCGCATGGCCACCGCCGACTACGATCACATCAAATTCTTGTGGGTAAAGCATTCAATCACCAGTCCAATACCGAGAGGCCGGCGCTGCTCGCGCCGTGAGAGGCCCATGGCCCAGGAGCCTGATTTTATCTGCATCAAGTGTTCCATGCGCGACTCAGACAGAATCATGCTTCGCGATAAGCTCGACCAACGAGGGCTTGCCTCCCATTTTGTCTGCACACTGCGGCAGGGGCAATGCTTTAAAGGATGACTCATGAGCCCAAATCAACGCCAACAAGAACGCTTTCATCTTGACGAATGGCAATTGCGCGTGGACTTGGCCGCTTGCTATCGTTTGGTTGCCTTGTACGGTTGGAGCGATTTAGTCTTCACACACATTAGCGCCAAGCTGCCTTCTTCTGTTTCGGGGGATGCGCATCAGTTTTTGATTAACCCCTACGGGCTCATGTTTGATGAGATCACCGCGTCAAGCCTTGTGAAGGTGGACATGCAATGCAACAAACTCGACGCAGACAATCTACACCCCGTTAACCCGGCGGGCTTTGTCATTCACAGCGCCGTGCACGAAGCACGCCCCGATGCGGCGTGCGTTCTTCACACGCACACAAGGGCCGGCGTGGCGGTGAGTGCGCAACAGCACGGCGTCTTACCCATCAGCCAGCAAAGCACATTTGTGCTGGCTTCAATCGCGTATCACGACTACGAAGGCGTGGCCATTCGTGATGAAGAAAAAACACGCCTGCAAACCGACCTTGGCAAGGCAAACTATTTAATGCTGCGCAATCACGGCCTGTTAACCGTTGGCAATACCATTGCGGATGCCTTCTTGCAAATGTACATCTTTGAAAACACCTGCCGCATTCAGGTGGATGCGCTGTCTGGTCAGCCAAGCAAGTCCGATCTGACGGCGATAAATCCACAAATTTTGACGGGTGTTGCGCATGCGATGAAGGTTCAAACAGGTGGCCTGGGTGGCTCTTTTGTGTGGCCCTCTTTGCTTCGAAAATTAAATCGCGACAACCCAGGCTATGACGTTTGATCCCCTGCGCGCGCGTGGCCAATACAAGGATGTGTCGCCTAAGGTGCCGACAATAAGCGGTCTTCTCTCAAAGGTTTTTGTTGCCAAGCGATAAGCGCGCCAAGCAACAGCGCGGCAGCAGAAAAGAACAGGCCGCGTTGTAGGCCGCCTGGGCCATCGGCAATCCAGCCCACCACGGTAGGGCCCACAATTTGCCCGATTGCAAAAACCACCGTAAATGCGCTGATGCCAGACGCCCACGATGTTGGCGGCAAGTTATGTTTCACCATGGCGGTGGTTGAGGCCACGATTGACAAAAAAACCGCGCCGAACAACAAGCCGGACAACATCATCATGGGCAAAGCAGAGGTGATTGCAGGGATGATTGTCGCCACACTGAGCAAGGCGTTTAGCAGCGCCAACGCCTGTCCACCACGATAGTGATTCAACAAGCCCGCCCAAAGTCTGGAAGACAACACCACGGCCAAACCCAGCATGGCATAGAAAAAGGTAATCTCAAAGGAAGTCGCGCCTTGTTCGCGCAACAAGGCCACGACAAACGTCATGTAGCCAATGTAACCAACGCCAAACAATCCGTAGCCCAACAGGCCTGCAGACCACTGACGCCACGTGTTGCTGGCTTTGATAGACGCCGGGGCTTGCGCGGGGTTTTGCTCGGCTCGCGTCGGATCGCTTGGCAGTTCTGGCATCCAACGATTCAGGTGTTTGCGAATGATCGCAAGCATCACCGACAACATCAAACAAAGTGCCGCCAGTGACCACCACGCCCATGACCACGGATGGGGTAAGGCCTCAGCATGTGCCAAAGCCAAAGAAGCTGGAACGACCAACGCAGACAAGACAATGCCCCATCCGGTTCCGCCATAGTAAATGCCCAATAACAAGCCCGATTGCGATGGTAGCTGCTCGCCCAGCCTGGCGGCCAACAGACCCCCCGAAACAAACACGGTGGCGCTTGCAAGGCCCGCTAAAAACCGCTGCAGCAATAAGAGCGATGCATCAGTGATGAACCCCGTTAAGGCCATAAAAAGCGTTGCCGCCAAGGCGCCCCAGATTAAGACGCTGACCGCACCAAACCGACGAAGTGTCCATGGCGTTATAAGCGCGCCAACCAAATAGCCAAGGGCATTGAACGTGTTCATTGCGCCGGCGAGGGTGTAGCTCCACGATAAGTCATCCCGCATGGGCGGCAACAAAAGCGCATAAGCAAATCGCGTCATGCCAAGCGACACAGCAGCCGCCATAGAAACGCAAACTGCCAACCACAATGATGTTGAAAAACGAATGTTTTGAGACATGAACTTTTTAAGGGCCCAGACACGCACCCGGACTCCTCATGCTCTGGCTTACGCGCTATGGTTGGAATAGTAGGTGCAACGCGGCCATTGCGCAAGTTGATCAATTAACCCAAGCCAATGGGTGAAGGTGCAATCGACACGATGCGGCTAAAGAGCTTTTCAAAGGCCGGTCCTGGCGGATATTTACCCGTCAAGGGGTCGGCATTTTGATCAAATGCCAAGTCCAACGCCGCCCAGTCCTCCTCAGAAAGCGCCGCTTCTGCTGCTGGCAACACCAGCGTTTCTTCCAGCCGCATGTGCTCCAGATAAGATTCTACATAGGGGCCAAACGCGTCTACAAAGGCTGCTTTCCGCGATGCTCCCACTTGTTCCCAAGCCAAAAGCAAATGAAGCAGGTCACGCACGGCTTTTTCACTGTGCATGTGGTCTCGCTCTAGACGATCAATGGCGCCCATCATTTCTGGTGCCCTTTTGGCAACTCTGGGGAATAATAAGTTCGACTCTTTGGGGTGATGAAGTTGTTCTGGAAACTCATCGATGTAAAACAACATAGCACGCATGACTTCGAAAAACTGACGTGGGTCTTTGTCGGACCCCCGCTCAACCAGCAGACTCATTGACCGAAGCATGGCGGCCAAAGAGGCATGTTCATCACGAATTATGTGGAGGCTTCTTTTTTTCATCATTTCATCTTTCCTAATACACAATCAAGGATTAGAGTTAAGAACACCGCCACAGTTTGAAGCTACCTTGCCCGGCAGAAAATGACACAGATCAAGAAACCAACGCAAAACCTGAAACATGACCGCTCCCTCAATACCCTTTCACGGCCGATCTGTCGAACAACAAGTCATTGGCCAAGCCACACGAGATGGCGATGGCGTCAAGCTCACGCGGGTTTTAACCCAGGCTCACCAACGGCGACTTGACCCCTTTCTGATGCTGGACAATTTTGGAAGCAATGACCCCAATGATTACGGTGGCGGCTTTCCAGACCACCCACATCGTGGTTTTGAAACCGTCACCTACATGATTGCCGGGCGGATGCGCCATCGTGATAGCGCAGGCCATGAGGGCTTGTTGCAAAACGGTGGCGTGCAATGGATGACCGCAGGCCGTGGTGTTGTCCACAGCGAAATGCCCGAACAAGAAGAGGGCGTGATGGAGGGTTTTCAGTTGTGGCTTAACTTGCCATCGCACCAGAAACTTTGCCCGCCTGGCTATCAGGACATTCAGAGCAACAAGGTTCCCGAATTAAATTTAACAAAGGGCGTCAAAATTCGCATCATTTCTGGCGAAGTACAAGGCGTTCAAGGTGCCGTTTGCCGACCCGCCCATTTATTTCCGACTCAGCCACTTTATTTAGACATTCACTTTACAAAGACGACAAGTTTTCAACAAGCATTGAATCCTGAACACAACGCCTTCATTTTTGTTTATCGGGGCAAGGTCGCGGTTGTGAGTGAGCAGCAAGAGACCTCTGTTGAATTACACCGCATGGCCATCCTTCAAAATGAAGGTCATGGTGTTGAGATTAGCGCCTCTGCTGGCAGTCAGGTTCTTTTAATTTCTGGAAAACCTCTGAATGAACCTATCGCTCAATATGGTCCTTTTGTGATGAATACGCGTGAAGAGTTGATGCAGGCAGTCGATGATTTCAGAGCCGGTCTTTTTACGCCGTGACATGCATTGCAATATCAATTGTCATTAAAAAAATGAGCGCACACGCCTAAAAAAGTGCTTACTTCCTTCAATCTGTCAATGAATAACATTGTGGAAAGATTTTGGATAAGCAATGAGTTATCCACAGAATTTAAAAATTAAAGAAGTTGTTCATAGAACCATGCCACCAAAGAAGCAGTGTGGTACACACCCTTCAAAGTTATTTACTTGGTTGATCTATAAAGAAAAAAGAGACTTGTCCACAGAACAAGCCTCCCCTTATCTACTACTACTATGTATTAATCTATATAAAAGAAGAATACAAAGAATAAGTCCCTCTTTAAATCAAGTTGATTTTCTAAAAAGATCCATGTGGTTTTGCCACTGAATCATGGCTGCCGCAATGTGTCTTTCTTTCACATGACCAAAACCTTTGATCTGTTCAGGGACATTTGCCATGTTCACAGCCAAGGCATGGTTTTCTTGCGTCAGGGACAACAGTATTTCTTTAATGGCATCCATGTATTCCTGAATGAGCGCTCTTTCTGTTTGTCGTTCTTCGCTTCGACCGAAAATGTCAAAGAAAGTGCCTCTTAGGAACTTTAGTTTGGCCAACCCTTTAAACACCAGCAGCATGTGAGGGCTCATTTTTTGTTTGATAAGCTGGCCTTTCTCATTGCGTTTTGCAAGCAAGGGAGGGGCTAGGTGATAGAAAACCTTGAAATCGCCTTCAAACTGGGTTTTAACGCGTTCTAGGAACTGTTTATCGGTGTGCAAGCGTGCAACTTCGTATTCGTCTTTGTAAGCCATCAGTTTGAAAAGTTGACGGGCAACTGTTTCTGTCAACAAAGTTTGGCCAAACACGTCCTCTTTTGCTTTTACAGTTTGGACAAAGTTTTCATAGACCTTGGCATAAGCCGTGTTTTGATAGGCTGTTAAAAAGCCAACGCGTTGTTGAATCAAGTCGTCTAATTGAGGACGTTTCTTAAATTCAACAATGTGACCAGGTGAAACTAATGCATCAAGTAGATGTAAATGGTGAGCAGCATGGCGGCCCCACTCAAACGCGGCTAAATTATTTGAAACAGCCACTTCATTGAGTTCGATCGCACGACGCAATGCTTCCAGGCTTAGTGGAATCCAAGCTTTTTGCCATGCATATCCCAAAAGCATGGGATTGATGAAGATCGTGTCACCCATTAAATGAGAAGAGAATTTTTCTGCATCAAAAGCGGCGAGGCTGGCCAAACCAACGGTAGAACCAATTTCAGAGGCACATTCGTCAGCTGGGTTTTGCCAGAGCGTATTTTTAACGAACGCTGCCGTCGGTGTCCCGTGAGAATTTAAAGCAACGCGTGTTCGACCCTCTAGCATTCGAGAGAGCGTTTCTTTGCCCGCACTCACGATGGGGTCGCAACCCAGTATCAAATCAGCCGCCGCCATGCTGACACGGGTCGTTTGTATTTGATCTTGCTGCTGCGCCAACAAAACATGGCTCCACGTCGCCCCACCTTTTTGCGCCAAGCCTGCTGAATCTTGAGTTACAACACCTAAGCCATCAAGGTGCGCCGCCATCCCCAATAGTTGACCGATGGTAATCACCCCGGTGCCGCCCACACCCGCAACCACAATGCCATAAACAGAATCTTTCAAATTAGGAAGCGTTGGCATTGGCAATTCTGGCAAGGCTGACACATCAAATTTTGTGCCCTTTGTTTTTTTCTTTAATTGGCCGCCTTCGATGGAAATAAAGCTGGGACAAAAGCCCTTCAGGCAACTGGTATCTTTGTTACAACTATTTTGATTGATCGTACGCTTGCGACCAAAATCAGTCTCTAACGGCTCAACCGACAAACAATTAGATTGAACGCCGCAGTCACCACAACCCTCACAAACCAGCTCATTGATCATCACGCGCACGGCAGGATCGACCATGGTCCCGCGCTTACGACGCCTGCGCTTTTCGGTTGCACAGGTTTGGTCATAAATAATGACCGTGCAGCCTTTGACTTCGCGAAGTGTTCTTTGAACCGCATCGAGCTCATCTCTGTGATGAACTAAAACGCCCTCTGCCAACGCCACACCATCGTATTTTTCGGGCTCATCGGTGACAACCTTGATGACCATGGCGCCTTCAGCACGCATGCTTTGTGCAATTTGTACAACCGTATGCCCTTCAGCGCGTTCACCAATGCGTTGCCCGCCAGTCATGGCGACCGCATCGTTGTACAAAATTTTGTAAGTGATATTGACGCCCGCAGCGATGCTTTGTCGGATGGCCAAAATACCGCTGTGAAAATAGGTGCCGTCGCCAATGTTGGCAAACACATGCTTCTCATGACTGAAGTGCTGTTGACCAATCCATGGGGTTCCTTCTCCGCCCATTTGTGTAAACCCGGTGGTACTTCGGTCCATCCACAGGCTCATAAAGTGGCAACCAATGCCGGCCATGGCCCTTGACCCTTCGGGCACTTTGGTGCTGGTGTTGTGTGGACAACCAGAGCAAAACCAAGGTGTGCGGTCTATCGCAGGATTTAAAATCAAACTGTTTTGAGCACGCTCTTTGGCATCAATGATTTGAAGCTGCGCCTCTATTTTGGTCAAAATATCGGCCGGTAAATCCAATTTCTTAAGACGCTTGGCAAGCGCTTTGGCAATCAAGGTGGGCGTCAAATCGGCGTTAGCACGCAACAAGCGATGGGCCATCGGGTTTGGAACAGACCACTCACCACCCGACTCGTCGCCGTCCAACCCATCAAATTTACCCACGATGCGAGGACGCATCGCATCGGGCCAGTTGTAGAGCTCTTCTTTTAATTGGTACTCGATCACTTGGCGTTTTTCTTCAACGACCAAAATCTCTTTCAAACCCTGCGCAAACTCACGTGTTGATTGAGCCTCTAATGGCCAGACCACAGAAACCTTGTGAACGCGAATACCCAATCGATGGCACGCGGCAGTGTCTAAGCCTAAATCAATCAGCGCTTGCCGCGTGTCGTTGTAGGCCTTGCCACTGGCCATAATGCCGTACCGATCATGAGGGCCCTCAATGACGTTGTGGTTTAAACGATTGGCACGAATGTAGGCCAAAGCGGCATACCACTTGAAGTCAAACAGGCGCGCCTCTTGTTCAAGTGCCCCGTCTGGCCAACGAATGTGAACCCCACCTGGTGGCATTTCGAAGTCAGGCAAAACAATTTTGACGCGATCGGCTTGGATGTCTGCCGCGGCACTCGATTCCACAATTTCTTGAATTGTTTTCATGCCAGACCAAACGCCCGCAAACCGACTTAAGGCAATGGCATGAACACCCAAATCCAAAACCTCTTGAACAGAAGCGGGAAAGAACACGGGCAAGCCACAAGCCTTGAAGATGTGATCACTTTGGTGCGCGGCGGTGGAGCTTTTGGCCACATGGTCGTCGCCCGCAACGGCCAAGACGCCGCCCCAAGGCGTGGTGCCTGCCATGTTGGCATGTTTAAAAACATCTGAGCAACGATCAACCCCGGGGCCCTTGCCATACCAAATACCAAAAACGCCATCAAACTTTTGACTTCCAGGTGGCGCAAAACCCAGTTGCTGGGTTCCCCACAATGCCGTTGCGGCCAATTCTTCGTTGACGCCCGGCTGAAAAACAATATTGTGTTTTTCTAAATAGGGCTTGGCCTTCCAAAGCGCTTGGTCATAACCGCCCAAAGGGGACCCACGATACCCGCTGATGAGCGCGCCCGTTTTTTTCCCAACCGCGGCATCGCGCTCTTGTTGCAGCATGGGCAAGCGCACAAGGGCTTGAACCCCGCTCATAAAAGCGTGCCCCGTTTGGAGGCTGTACTTGTCGTCCAGGGTGACGTTGGCAAGCGCTTGTCGCAAATGTTCAGGCAGGGGAGCGTTCATGATGATCCACTTTTAAATGCATTGAGTCGCAGTGTAGGTCGTGTCTGCTTATCGTGGAAGCAAAACCCATAATTTCAAGTCTTGTTTAAGTCGGCCAGCCAAGTCGCCCGCCAGGTCGCCAGAGCCGACAAAGTAGTCCGCCCGGACAGCGCCCAAAATAGCGCTGCCGGTGTCTTGTGCCAAAACCAGTCGGTTGAGCTGGGTTTGTGGCCCGCTGCTAGACAGCCAAACCGGCGTGCCATAGGGGATGCTGCCAGGGTCGACAGCGATAGAGCGCCCAGGCGTCAGTGGAACGCCCTGGGCGCCCTTGGGCCCCAGCTGTGCTTCGATGCCATGAAGGGCCTCCTCTTTGAAGAACACAAAACGAGGGTTCTTCGACAGCAGCTCTTGAGTTCGGCGGGGGTTTTGTGCCAACCAAGTTTTGATGCCCGGCCATGTGGCGTTTTTGGTCAGGTTTTGATCAAGCAACCACCGACCAATGCTTTGATAAGGATGATCGTTGGTGCCCGCAAATGCCAGCCTAATTTGTTGACGCCGGCCATCGCTGTGGGTGATCCACAGCCTCCCGGAGCCTTGGATTTGCAATATCAAGGCGTCAACGGGGTCTGCAATGAACGCAATTTCTTTCCCTTTCAGCGCATTTTGTGCCGCTGGCAGCTTTGAAATCTCTTCTCTGGAATACCAAGGCGACCGGCTTTTTAAGTTGGCGGGAGGACCGTAGAGGGCCACCTCAAAACCAGGTTTTGCGACGCGGGAACCCTCAAAGACGGGCTCGTAATAAGCGGTGAGCAAACCATTGGCTGGGGTTGCGCCGCCGCCTAGACTTTCAACCCGATAAGGCTGAAGATTACGAAGCAGCCATTCACGCTGGTTGGCGGCCGATTGATTCGCCAAGCTTTTCACCTCTGGGCACAAACTCTTGTGACTGGTGTTGCTTCTTGAACAACTTTCTAGCCAGGCGGCCCAGGCCTCGCCCAGCTTGTCCTCGTTAAAGCCCGGCAACTCGGCCCACGACGCCAAAACCCAGCGGCTTTTCGCTTGTTGCAGCGAGGGGGCCAAATCGGGGCGGACGGGTACGGCGGCGGGTGCGGGTTGAGCGCTGGAAAGGGGCGGTGATTTGGGCGGCGAGCTACAAGAGATCAGGAGCCCTGAAGACAAAATGAGGAAGCTACCTACAATCAATGAACCAAGGAGTTTTTTCATGGGATTGATCTTGTTAGAAGCGCTACTGGCATTGCTGTTGCTATTGCTGATTGTTTGGTGGACCATGTTCTCTGGCCGTCAAAAAGGCGAGCTAAAGTCTGACCTTCAAAATGATGCCACGCCTGAAAAAAAGCCGGGCATAGAATGAACCAACAAACCCGCATGTGGCGTCATACCTCGCGCAATAAGTTGGCCAACTCAACAGCAGATTTAACGTCCATTTTTTCGAATACGCGCGACCTGTGAACTTCAACGGTGCGAACGCTGATCGCAAGCTTATCGGCAATTAATTTATTGGGCAAGCCTGCAACCACCAGGTGCATAACGTCCCGCTCACGCTCCGTCAAGTCGGAAAGCTTGGACGTCAAACCGGCGGTTTGAAGGTGCAACATCAGCCGCTCATTAGACAAAGCCAGCGCTTGTTCGATTCGATCGACCAATGCATTGTCGGAAAAAGGCTTTTCGCAAAAATCAAAAGCACCACGCTTCACGCTGTCTACTGCCGTGGGAACGTCTGCATGACCCGTTAAAAAAATAACCGGCCAACGATTTGCCAAGCCATTGCCGATGAGGGTTTCAAACAAAGCCAGACCACTTTGACCGGGCATTCGAACGTCTAACAAAATGCACGCTGGCTGTGTGGGTACGGGCCTGTTTGGCCCAGAAAACTTTTCGTCCAACATGCGCTCAAAGGCATCAGCGCTCGCATAGGACTCGCAAGTGACATGCCGAGAGCGAAGCAACCAGGCCATCGCATCGCGAACGATTTCGTCATCGTCAACGATGTAGACACAGGCATTGAGCATAGGTTGCATGGTGATATTTTGCGCGAAATTAAACAGTTGCAGCAGCAGGTAGAGTAAACCGAAACAATGTGCCACAAGGCTGGAAAGGCTCAAACTCTAAATGCCCACCATGTTGTTCAACGACGGTTCTGCAAAGACTCAGGCCCAAGCCCATTCCTTCGGACTTGGTGGTAAAGAATGGCGTGAACAAATTCTTGGCAACATCCGCGGCAATGCCAATGCCCAAGTCAATGACGGCAAACTCAATCCAGCCATGCGCTAAATTGGAAGCGGCTTTTTTGATCTGTAAAGTGAGGGTTCTCTGATGACATGCTGGGTGATCCATCGCTTGCATGCCGTTGCGCGCTAAATTCAGGATCACCTGCTCAACCATGGTTCGATCGCAAAGAATGGGCGCCAATCGCTCTTCAAGCTTAATTTCTAATCGCACATTCAACTTGCGCGCTTGCAGTTGAACCAGGGGCAAAACGGCATCAATCAGAGCTTGTGGGCTGACGGCTTCTCGATCTTGATCTCTGCGCCTGACAAAATCGTGAACGCTGTTAATGACTTTGCCCGCCCGCCCCGCTTGCTCGGCAATTTTTTCAAGCGCCATTTGAAGGTCGCGCAAGCCATGTTGATCAGCCAAATGACCAGACCGACGCTGATCTTGAATGAGGTTTAAAGAGCCGGTTGCATAGCTGGAGATGGCCGCCAATGGTTGATTTAACTCGTGACTGCGCAGGGAGGCCATTTCTCCGACGGTGGCCAAACGCGCGGTGGCTTGAAGGCGTTCTTGACTTGCGCGAGATAACTCTTCAACGCGACGCTGTTCGCTAATGTCCAAAAATGCGCTCATCCATCCTGTTTGTTTCCCCAGGACATTGATCAAGGGGGCTTCAAAAATAAGAACGGGAAAACGAGAGCCATCTTGTCTGACGAAGACCGACTCGAAGCCTTCGCGCGACCGCTCATTTCCCGCGAGTCGAACGGCTTGTCGTTGCTGATACTCACCAGCCATTTCTGACGGCCAATAGGGCATGGGCGCAGAAGCGCCTAAAAGCTCTTCCGCTTTGAAACCAAGCATCTGACAGAAAGCAGGGTTGACATACGTGATGCGTCCTTGGAGATCGCGCGCGCGGAGGCCTGTCACCAGCGAGTCTTCCATGGCTTTTCGAAAAGCCAGCGCGTCAGCCAAGTCTTGTTCAGCTTTAAGGCGCCGTCGAGAATCTTTGACCAGCAACACCAGCACCGAGACCAACGCAATCGACATGGCGGTGACAAGCGCAGGTAAAACATTTGGGAAAAGGTCCGGCCCTGCTCTTCGACCATCCATGCGCAGCATCAAGGTGTTGCCAGGAAGGTCCATCAATTGTGTGGCGGTAAAAAGTCGCTTACTGCGAGGCAGTGTGCCGTGCACAGCCAGCCGAGTGCCATCAGGTTCTACAAAAGAAATTTCATTTCGTCGACCGTATGTTTCACCAAGTTGGGCGAAAAGAATTTCTTGCAAACTGTAGGTCAGAACAGAGTAGCCAACCGTGACACTGTGTTCAATGATGGGCAAACACATTTCCATCACCTCAAAACCAATTCCGCTTGACTGTGGAACAAAGTAAGTTCGTGAATAAGCGGGGCCGTTTAATCGCTTGGCGCGTTGACAGGTCTGAACGATCTCGGCTTGCTCATTGAGGCGCACGGTTGTTTCAAAAAGAGGCGTGCGGTAGGGCGCGTTAACAAACACGCTGACCAAGCCTTGAAGGTCGCGCTTTTCGACGCGCAACCATTCGCGGTTTTGACTCAGTAAAACTTCAACGTCGCTGAGCCAGTTTTTTTGATTCAATGATTTGGCGTTGAGGCTTTGTAAACTGAGGGCGTGACGGCTAAAGCTTCTGCGAATATCGCTGGCGGCATCGCTGGTGTCACTTTCTATTTCTGCTTGATATTGGCTGGCCTCATACCGACCCGCCAACCAAACCAAAGTGACTAAAAGAGCGACGACCAGGCCGACCAATGCAAACCACAAAGAGACGCGACGGTCTGTAAAGGAGCGTGCAGCCGAAGTAAAAAAAAGCCATAAAGGCTTTAGGAGCGGCTGCAGAGCGGTGCCAAGTTGGATCATTCGAATCAAAGATACGACAACTTAAGGGGCAACGCTGCCAACCTTGGTCACTTTGGGGTCGGTCCAAGTGCCATCGATCGTAAACTCTTGAGAGTTCACGCGGCTGAGGGGTTGTTTTAAAATCAACTGCGCAAGAAATGTAGTGATTCCAATAGCGGGGTTCAAGGCCAAGCCAGCAAGAATAGAGGCGGTTCCCGCATCGACTTCGGGAAGAATTAACACACGCAAATTCTGCGTTTCGCGCGCGATGTCCGAACGCCCCTCCATTTGAACGACGGCATTGACGCCCTTCATTTGCAAGTTTTGTGTGGCTGCGATGCCTTGTTGAATAGTGACATCGCCGCGGATGCTGTCAAAAGCAAAACCCGTACTGAAGACATCGCGAAAATCTAGCAACAAGCGTCGTGGTAAAGCTTGCAAGCTTAAGACGCCCAGCAGCTTTGCAACGCCAGGTTCTGCTTGTAAAAACTGACCCCGTCCAATGCTGACGTTGAAGCGACCATTGAGGCTGGGGTAATGCAAGGCCAGGGGCGAACCCTGCCAGCTCACTTGGCCCTCCAGTTTTCCGCCACCGCCTTTGAGGGCGTCCTTGGTGCCAAGACGATTTAATAATTCACCGGCATCAGACACATCCAGCCTGAAAACCATTTCTGTGCTGGCTTGTTGAGACCCTTCGCGCGAGGTGACCCACTTGCCGTTGGCCTTAAAGCTGGCTTCTGGCACGGTGATGTTGAGTTTGTTGAGTCGCCACTCACGCCCCGATTGGACCCTTGCAGGGCCGCTTTCAGTATTGATGGCCTCAATTTCAACGCGGCCCATTTTTTTTCCGCGAAGCTCTAACTCTTCAATCACAATGTCCAAGGCAGGAATAGAAACTGGCGAGTCTTCAAGCAAAGTTTCAACCGCTTGTTCTGCAGAGGGGGGCAAGCTTAAGCGAGCCAATCGAGCGTAAATTCGTGCGGTACTTTGGCTGCTAGATTGTCTGTATTCCAAATAGCCACTCAACTCTTTGGCATCTAAATGGGTGCGATAGACATAACCGTCCCGCGAACCGTTGATCACCACGTTGTGAAGATGACGGCCTTGAACCAACAAGTCGTTGCTTTTGAAGTTCATGCGAGAGGGCAAATAGGCTTGCGCGGACGCGCCAAGCTTGGTACTTTGCGCAGCGCTGTAATGAGGGCTCGACTTAGGGGGAGCAAAGACCAAAAGCCAATCGTCTATTGAAAAATCCGGCAAATTGACATTCGCCACAACGCCCGATTCAGAGCTGCCGGTGGTGCTGGCCCCCCCTGCTTCACCGACGGTCCATCGGCCGCTCAAAACTCGGGGTTCATTGCCGCTGATGTCCCGGTTGTAGCTCGCAGAAAAAACGCGACCCCAAACCAATTGCAACAAGTCGCGTTGCGCTTTGTTGGCGGGTGCGGCACTGAGACTTTGAATCACATTTTCAAATTTGACGGCGACCATTTCTTCTGCCCGCTTGTTCAATGGCGAAGGCAGATTCAGTGCCAGCCCTTGCAGCTGCGATTGAACGCTCAACTCACTTTCGCCCCCCTTGATGCCAAGACTGGCTGTGTAGGTTGTTGCGCCTGAGGCGTGCGGCGCAAGTAAACTCAGTAAAGGTATTTCAGGGGCTTGCCGCAAGCCGCCAGCGGTCACTTGGCCTTGCATTCGAATCAGCGGATTGGCCTCCGTGCTTTTTGCCGGGAGCTTGCGCGTGCCGCCATCCAACTTGATGGGGCCTCCCAAAAACTGTGCATTGACGTTCGCCAATGTGAAGCCGCTTTCTGTGAAGTTAATGCTGCCTTGCGTTTTTTCAAATGTGGGTACGGAGGGCAAGATTCGAATGTCATTTCCCGAAAAAGTAACAGCACCTTGAACGGTCGTTTTTTCAAGAGATGCCAAAGGAAGACTTAATTTCAGGCGAGTGTTGATGGCGCCTGTGCCGTTTGCTTGAGAAAGCACGCCCCCGATCATTTGATTGACCGGTGATTGACGGAGGTCGCTCAGCAGCTGCTTGACAGGGGCCTTTGACTCGCCCTGAACATTGACCACAGAATTGGTACCCAGCTTTGGAATTTCCGCCATGATTTGCGTAAAGGGTGTGCTGCCCCATTTGCCAGATGCGCCATTGACTTTAAAGGCAAGGCGATCAAAAACAAGGTCGCCATTGACATTGCTCATCGCGGGCCAAACAAGCTCAGAACGAGTGTTTCGATTCGCGTTACCCAAAACTGCAGGGGGCACGTAGGCGTATTCAACGTCTTTGACTTTTCCAGCGAGCTTGAATTCGCCATCCTTGGGGTTGGCAAATGGCAAGTTTTGAAGATCCCCTTTAATTTTGACCGCAATGTTTTGAACGCCCCCATTCAAAACGGAATCGCGAACGTAATAACGAATATTTTGGGAAAGTGCCATTGGCAGATATCGATGTACACGTGTGGCATCGCCTCTGGCGATATTGCCCTGCAAATCGATGATGCCCAAACTGTTTGGAAGCGCACTAGGGCGCCAGCTGCCATGCCATTCCCCGGCAACATCGGCATTGCTTAAACTCAGTTGCCATTCTGGGATCGTCAATTGTCCTTGTGCACGGACCCATTTGACGGAGGCCTGCATTTTGTCCAAAGGGATGCGCGACTCTTCAAAAACTCGATGAATGCTGATCGCGCCTTTCTCAATGTTAGCTTTGACTTGTCCGCCATCCGGGCCCATATCAAAGCCAATGTTTGCATTTTCAATGCCGGGCAAATTTTCAGAATCGGTACCCGCTTTCCCGCCTTCAAAACTAAAGTTGTCGATGCGCCCGTTGGCCACCTTGACTTGAAATGCGTTGCCTTGGGCGTTTGAAGAATCGGCCCATTCGACATGCAGGGATTGGACCAAACCGTTGACCTTGTGTTCAAGCAAAGCTTGGCGCGCTTTGTCGGGCAGCGGCAGTTGCAGCGCAATATTGCGCACGGCGTAGAGATCTAATTTATCGCCATGAAAAATACCTTTCGCTCCTTGCCCGTTTTCCGCCTCTGCCCATGAGACCTTGACATTACCGCCGGGCCAGTGAAGGCCGTCGGTGGTATCAAAGCGCAGGCCAGCCGTCGAAAAGTCAAAGCCGTTAGGCAAAGGTTTGAATGAGACGCGCCCCGCAATGTTTTTAAATGACAGGGCTTGCAACCCTGCGCCCAGCTGCGCTTTTGCATTTTCTAAAAAAAGATCAGCGGTGGTTTGCTGGACCTTACCGTTGCTCAAGTCAACCCAAATCCGCAGCGCACCCTTGCCTTTCGCGGCATTGACTGTCCATGGCAAGTGGGGACTCAGCTGAGCAAGTTCGACATCCGGAAATTGCGCGTGAACCTGACCGCTCCAATCTTTAAATCGACCGGGGTGTGTAGAAAGTAAGTTACGGCGAAGGTCACCCATGAGAAGAAACCTGTCGCCCCACCCTGCAGGCGGCGTGGCATCTAGGCGCCACAGATGATGGCGAGCGGAGTTACGAAGCACCCAAGAAACATCGCTTAAATTGAGCGAAGGCATATCGCCGGGTGAGGCCTTGAGCTCGTCCGTCCAAATCACGGTGCCGTGTTGAAGGATGATTTCCTTTTGAGAAAAAATCCAATCGATTGCTGGGGAGTCAAGCCTTTCATTGTTCTTGATCGCCAAGCCTGCAATAAGCCATTCTCCCTTTGCTGTTCGACGAATGTTCAGCGTAGGCGAATCAATGACCAATTGCTCAACACCCAAATTTAAGACCGATCGAACACTGATGGCAAAAACGACTTTGGGTAAAGTTAATGCTCGACGACCTTCTGGGTCCAGCAATGTCAGATCATGAATTTCAAAAGTGGGCACCCAGCCAGAAGAAACCGCCACCAATTTGCCCATTTGAACGGGAACCCCGATGGTTTGGCTGGCCAAGCTTTCTAATTTAGGCCTGAAATCTTCAATTCGCGGCACAATCCAAAAATGCAATGCCGCCCATGCCATGCCCAAGACCAGGCCAATGACCAAAAATGCCCAAGCACTGATGCGCAGCACAGTGGCCATCAATTTAGACAAAGAAGAAAATTGAAACATTCGGATCGAGCGATGGAACATATGAAGTTAGGCAGGGAATTATGACCGCCCTACACCCGTTTGAGACTGGAAATGCCAATCAAACACGTTCTCAAAAGCCCTTGGCGGGGGGTTCACGGTTTTTTCAGAGGCTAGAGAGGCGCTACGCTGAAGTTTTTGCCACGCTGCCCAATGAGATTCCCCATCGTGAAATACTCAAACAGGCCTACGCCCAATTGCGCGGCCAAGGCCATGAGGTTGGCGCCGCACTGAGGGTGCTTCGTCAGTGGACGATGTATCGCCTTTTGCGCTTAGATTGTGAGGAAGGCGCCGCGCTTGAGACAATCACTCGCAGCGTCACCCATTTGGCAGAAATCGCTTTAGACGAGGCCTGCAAACAGGCGTTCCAAGACCTTGATGCACGGCACGGAGCACCGTTAACCGAGGCGGGCACGCGGGCTAAGTTTTGGGTCGTTGGGATGGGCAAGTTGGGCGCGCGCGAATTGAATGTGTCCAGTGACATTGACCTCATTTATGTCTACGACGAAGACGGTGAAACGGCAGGTGATGCACAAGGGCTGGCCCGAATCTCTGTCCATGAGTACTTTAGCCGCGCCGTGAAAGCCATCTTCACCTTGGTGGGGGATACCACCGAGCATGGCTTTGTGTTTCGAGTGGATTTGGCGCTGAGGCCCAATGGAAACTCGGGCCCCAGTGTGGTTTCTTTGGGCGCATTGGAAGAATATTTGTTGGTTCAAGGCCGTGAGTGGGAACGATTTGCATGGATGAAAAGCCGGGTCATAGCGCCGCAAAGCGCCATCCAAGATGGGTCGGCATTGAGTCTTCGTGGCGTGGTGCTTCCATTTGTTTTTCGACGATATCTTGACTACAACGTCTTTGAGTCGCTCCGTATCTTGCATCAGCAAATCCGCGATCATGCGGCGAAGCGAAGTGCGGGCCACCCAGAGCGCGCCAATGACGTGAAATTGTCACGCGGTGGAATTCGTGAAATTGAGTTCACCGTTCAACTTCTGCAAGTGGTCCGCGGCGGACAATTTCCCGAGCTCAGAACACGCCCCACCTTGGATGCATTGAAGAGGGTGGCCAAAGCAGGGCTGATGCCGCCAGACACCGCCGATGCTTTGTCCAAGGCCTATATTTTTTTAAGAAAAGTAGAGCATCGGATTCAATACCTTGACGATCAACAAACCCATGTCTTGCCGACGCAAGATGAAGATTTGTTGTGGCTTGCGTTGACGATGGGTTACGCCAACACCTGTGATTTTTTGACCGATTTAGATGCGCATCGCGAAATCGTAGCGCATGAGTTTGACATTCTTTTGGGGGGTGATCGAGAGTGCAAGGGCTGCCAAACGCAAGGCCCAAGAGAAAGGCCTGAACTGGAAGCGGTTTTAGATTTGTTTGATGGCGAGGCACGTGAACGCTTGGCCCATTGGCAGGACAGCCCCAAAGTGAAGAGCCTCCGCGATGATGCGAGGGCGCGTTTGATGCGCCTGTTACAGCGAACCGCCCAATGGCTTCAAGAGGGACGAGTTGAGCAGGCCGCAGTGGTTCGAATGGCAGATTGGATGGAGCCTTTGATGCGCCGAGAAAGCTACTTGGCCATGATGCTCGAGCGCCCAAAGGTTCATGAGCGATTGCTGCGGTTGTTGGGTGCAGCCAAGTGGCCTGCACGTTACTTGGTCCAGCACCCTGGCGTCATTGATGAACTGGCAAATGGCGATGTTTTGCTACAGCGTTTTGTATCGGATGAGTTTGAGGCGGAGTTAGAGGCGCGTCGAAATGCATTGGCAAGAACGGGCGAAGACGATGAAGAAAACCTTTTGAACCTGCTGCGACGCGCACACCATGCCGAGGTTTTCCGAACCCTGGCGCGTGATGTCGAGGGCCGGCTGACGGTTGAGCAAGTCGCAGACGACCTGAGCGCCATGGCAGATACCGTCTTGCGAGTGACGGCCAGGTGGTGTTGGTCTTGTTTGAAAAATCGTCACCGCGAAGCGCCACAATTTGCCATCATTGCTTATGGCAAGTTGGGTGGAAAAGAGTTGGGTTATGGCAGCGATTTGGACATCGTTTTTGTGTATGAAGATGAAGACGAAAGAGCCCAAGAGGTTTATGCCGGCTTTGCTCGCAAACTGATCAACTGGTTCACCGTCAAAACGGCGGAGGGTGATTTGTTTGAGATTGACACCGCCTTGAGGCCTAACGGCGGCGCCGGCCTGCTGGTCACGACATTTGACGCCTATGCCGGCTACCAGCAACAACGAGGCAGCAATACGGCATGGACCTGGGAGCATCAGGCGATGACCCGAGCACGATTTGTGATGGGGGATGTCCAAATGAGGCTTCGTTTTGATGAGGTCCGGCGTGGCGTGATCAGTGCGCCCCGCGACCAAGCGTCCTTGCGAACAGAAATTGTGAGCATGCGGAATCGGGTCAGGTCAGCCCATCCGATCAAAGCGGGCCGTTTTGACGTGAAACACAGTGTGGGCGGCATGGTAGATGCTGAATTTGCGGTTCAATATTTGGTGCTGGTGCACACCGCCGCGCACACGGAGTTGGCCGATAACGTCGGCAACATTGCACTGCTTCAAAGGGCGGAGGCGGTGGGCTTGGTGCCGCCAGGAGTCGGCGTGGCCGCGTCGGCAGCTTACCGGGAGCTTCGGCGCGTGCAGCACAAGGCCCGGCTGAACGAAGAGCCGACGCAAGTGCCCTGGGCCACCTTGGAAAACGAAAGGGCCGCCATTTCTGCGCTTTGGCAGGCTGTATTCCCCAGCGAAAAGGGCCTTTGAATCATTTCGTGACAAGCCAAGAAATCCGAAGTAAACTGACCGGTCACAAAACAGAACGGACAGTTCAATGACGAAACTTAAAGGCTTGGGTTTGGGGTTGTTTGGGATGTTCTGGGCACTAAACAGCCTTGCTCAGACGGCGCCGACAACAAACGCCTCAGGGCTGGCGTGTCCGGCGCTTTTAAACCACACGTTTCCGAGGCTGCAAGATGAAAAGCCGCAGTCCTTGTGCCAATACAGCGGCAAGGTCATTTTGGTTGTGAACACCGCCAGCTATTGCGGATTCACTTCTCAATACAAAGGACTCGAAAGCGTTTACAGCAAATACAAGGACAAAGGGCTGGTGGTTTTGGGATTCCCGTCCAATGATTTTGCGCAAGAAAAAAGCAATAACAAAGACATTGCTGATTTTTGCGAGAGCACCTTTGGCGTGAAGTTTCCCATGTTCACCAAAACCTCTGTGACCGGCGAATCCGCTGTGCCGTTCTTCAAGCAGTTAGCGCAAGACCCCGGCCAAAAACCCAAGTGGAATTTTTACAAATACCTCATTGGTCGTGATGGCAAGTTGATCGACAGTTACAACAGCATGACCAGCCCTGAAAGCAGCAGCTTGGTAAAAGCCATAGAAAAAAATCTGGCGATGAAGGCGCCGTGAATTGAACATGAGGTATAAAAAAATAGCGGTGGTGGGGTCGGGCATTTCCGGCTTGGCGGTGGCGCATAGCTTGAAAGGTCATGCAGACATCACCCTTTTTGAGGCCGGCAGTTACTTTGGCGGGCACTCCAATACGGTGGACATCAGCCTGCCCACCAACAAAGGCCTCGTCACCTATGGCGTTGACACAGGATTTTTGGTTTTCAACGAAAGAACCTATCCCAACTTGATCAATCTGTTTGCCGAGCTTGGTGTTGAAACAGCCCTGTCAGACATGTCCTTCTCGGTTCAAGCCCCCCAAGTTTGGGGTGATGAAGCACTGGAGTGGAGTGGCAGTAACTTAGACACCGTGTTCGCGCAACGTCGAAACCTGCTGCGGCCTCGCTTTTTAAAAATGCTGGCCGATGTGATGCGCTTTAACAAAATATGCACGCGAATTGCTGAAGCGCAAAAAGAAAATGAAATGCGACAGCCGCTTTCTGAATTCTTAAAACACCATGACTTTAACGAGGCCTTTCTCAATTGGTATTTCTTGCCAATGATGGGCTGCATATGGAGTTGCCCAACCGATCAAATGCTGAAGTTTCCCGTGGCCACCATGATTCGGTTTTGCCACAACCATGGTTTGATTCAAGTGACCAACCGCCCTCGGTGGTTCACGGTCATGGGCGGCTCCAGAAACTATGTTCAAAAAATTGTCAACGAGGTGCCAGACAAACGTTTGAACTCGCCTGTTCAGTTAATTGAAAGAGATGAGTCCGGCGTTCGAGTCGTGACCGAAGGGCGTGCCGAGCGATTTGATGAAGTGGTCATTTGTACGCACTCAGATCAAGCTTTGCAGATGCTAAAAACGCCCTCACAAGCAGAGCAAATGCATTTGTCGGCCATCAGGTATCAAGACAATGTGGCCGTATTGCACACGGACGAAAGTGTGTTGCCCTCTAGGCAAAAAGCCTGGGCCGCTTGGAACTATGAGCGTGCCGCAGATAAAGGCCAAGAAAGTGCCAGAGTTTGCCTGCATTACTTGTTAAACAAACTTCAACCCCTGCCCTTCGAGCAAGCGGTGGTGGTTTCATTGAACCCGATCAAGCCCATTGATCCTGCCAAAATAATCAGCAGCATAGAGTACGCCCACCCCGTGTTTGATTTGGCGGCCATCGATGCGCAGCAACACATTCACAAAATTCAAGGCCAACAACACACTTGGTTTGCAGGGGCGTGGATGGGGTATGGTTTTCATGAAGATGGTTTAAAAGCGGGCCTGGGTGTTGCCAGAGAACTCCTCTTGGAGCTTCGTCGGTGAAACTCGGTGGCGCACTGATTGGTTTTGGCCAAGTGAGGCATGCGCGTCTGCGCCCAGCTGTGCATGCCTTCAACTATGGCGCTTATTTTTTGATGTTGCCCATGCGGCGCATGCAAAGTCAGGCCGCCCAAAATACCAAGGCCATTGAGTTTGACTTACCGTTCAATCGGCCCGGCCTTTTGTCCTTTCACGACGTCGACCATGGGGATGGCCGCATTCCTGAACAAGGCGGCGCGTTGGCTTGGGTCACAGAAATATTGGCCAGAGAGGGCATCAACGATGCCAGCGGAGAGGTTTGGCTGCAAACATTTCCGCGAGTTTTTGGCTATACCTTCAAGCCTGTGAGTTTTTGGTATTGCCACCGATCCGACGGCAGCTTGTCAGCCGTGATTGCAGAAGTCCACAACACGTTTGGCGAGCGACACAGTTATTTGTTGGAAGCGCCAAAATTTGGCCGCACAGAAGTCGCAAGCAAAGTTTTTCATGTGTCACCCTTTTGTGAGGTGAAAGGGCATTACCAATTTCGATTCATGAGAACCCTCTTGAATGGTCATGAACGCTTGGTCGCAAGGATCGATCATTTTGACGAAAAAGGCCCTCTCATTCAAACCAGTTTGAGTGGAACATTGATGCCTGCCACCGCGAAGACGTTGAGGCGTGCATTGTGGCAATTTCCTTTTTTCACATTGGCGGTTGTGGTTCGAATCCACTGGCATGCGTTGCTGCTTTGGTTCAAGCGCGTGCCATTTTTTACCAAACCAGAACCCCCTTCGCGTTTTGTGACACGCGGCCAACCCTCTTCTATTGAACCTTCGAAATCCAGCGGACTATGAACTCCTCCACATCAACACAATCTGATTTGGCCATTCAATCGGCACCCAGTTCTGCGCGTCGCGTTTTGCGTTTGCTAGAAAAAATTGAGCACGGCACATTGACCATTCAATTTCCCGATAGAAGTACCAAAGTCTATGGAAATTCGGCATTGCCCCATGCGGCCATCAGTTTGAAAAACTGGAACGTTTTTTCTGCCAGCATGAAGTCAGGCGACATCGGCTTTGCTGAAACCTACATGGCGGGTGATTGGAGCACGCCTTCGCTGAGCGATTTACTGCGAGTCATGATTCAGAATCGACGCGCCGTTGAGGATCTTATTTATGGCTCGTGGTGGGGGCGCATGGCGTACCGAATTCGGCACTTGCTCAACCGAAACAATAAAACGAACAGCCGAAAAAACATCCATGCGCACTACGATTTGGGCAACGCCTTTTATGAGCTTTGGCTTGACGGCACCATGAATTACTCGTCGGCTTTGTTTGAAGGCGACTTTGATCAGGAAATGAGCGCTGCACAAAGAGCCAAAGTCAGACGTGCCCTGCGCATGACGGATGTGGAGTTGGGAAGCCGTGTTTTAGAAATTGGTTGCGGCTGGGGCGCTTTGGCTGAAATGGCCACCGTGGACTTTGGCGCAAAAGTCACGGGCGTTACCTTGTCGACTGAGCAGCTGGCCTTTGCCAACGCCCGCATGAAATGGAATGGCAAATCAGCGCAAGCCGATTTACGCCTGCAAGATTACAGAGACATTCAGGACGGCCCTTACGATGCCATTTGTTCGATTGAAATGATCGAGGCGGTGGGGCAGTCTTACTGGCCAACCTATTTTCAAACCATCAGCAAGTTGCTCAAGCCAGGCGGCAAGGCGTGCATTCAAAGCATTGTCATTGAGGATGGTTTATTTGACAGGTATGTCAAATCAACGGACTTCATTCAGCAATACATTTTCCCCGGTGGCTGCCTGCCCAGCCCCAAAGAGTTTAGGCGTCAAGCGCGAATGGCCGGCCTTGAAGTGATTGATGAGCTGAAGTTTGGCCCTGACTATGCCGAAACCCTGAGGCGTTGGCGACATGATTTCATGGCGCAAGAAACACACGTGCTGAAGTTGGGTTTTGATGCAAAGTTCATGCGCCTGTGGGAGTTTTATTTGGCGTATTGCGAGGCCGCATTTGATGAAGCCAATACGGATGTGATTCAGTTCACGCTTCAAAAGCGTGGCTAACTAGAACCCAGAAACTTCAAGGTCAATGACTGTGCTTGAATCCAATCAACTGCCCAAGGCTTGGCGCCTGGCCATGTCGGCCGGCATTCTGTCGGCGGCCTGCATGGTTGGAAATGCCAGCGAACTTATCTTGCCTGGATTTCGACCTTCCGAGCCACAGCGCTTGAAAATTTGGGGCTTTGAAATTTACGATGCACGTCTATGGACCAAGGCTGCTTTTTCAGTTCAGCAGTTTACGTCTCAGAGCTTTGGCCTCGAAATAACCTACTTGCGCAAAGTGGAGGGCAAAGACATTGCAAAGAGCTCGATCGATGAGATGAAGCGCATCGGTCAAATGAGCCCCGAACAACAAAAGGCCTGGTTCAAGGCCATGTCAGATACTTTTCCAACTGTGGGCAATGGAGACAAGTTGTTGGGCGTTTATAGGCCGAACGAAGGCGCAGAATTTTGGATCAATCAGAAGCCTTTGGGCGTGATTTCAGACCCCCAATTTGCAAAACTTTTTTTCGGTATCTGGTTGCATGAGGCCACCTCGGCTCCCGCCATCAGGCGAGCGTGGATGGGCGCCCCATGAACCGTTTGCCGATATCACATCTTCAATGCGCCGCTTATGGATGGCTTGCAATGCCTTTGGCATTTGTCGCCTTGCCCATGTATGTCAATGTGCCGCACTTGTATGCCACTCAGTATGCGGTGCCCTTAACCTTGTTGGGCCTGGTGTTGCTGGGCAGTCGCCTGGTTGATGCATACACCGATCCATTTTTAGGCCGCTTCAGTGACTGGTTATATGCAAAGTCAGCGCAGGCGGTGCTGATCGCAGGCCTTATTTTTTCTGCGATTTTGTCTTTGTCCTTTGCGGCCCTGTTCAACCCCCCTGCGTTGAGCGATGCGGCTTCGTTTGCAGTTTGGGTTGCTGTGTGTGTCACGGTATGCCATTTGTGCTTCAGCGTTTTGAGCATCGTTCATCAAGCATGGGTCACGCGCTTGGGAGGAACGGCAGCGCTTCAAAGTAGAGTCTTGGCCTGGCGAGAGGGCTTGGGACTTTGGGGCGTGGTGTTGGCGGCCATGTTGCCACTGTGGCTAGGTTGGACGCTCAATGCCTTGCTTTTGGCGCTCTTACTTTTGTTGGGGCTTGTCAGTTGGCGACTTGCTTGGAAAGATCAGGTGGTTTCAATTCAAGCGGCGCACCCTGTTGAAAGTCCGCCCAGTCAACAAGCGCTGGGCTTGTTCGAGCCCTTTCAGCAAAAACAATTTTTCAGCCTGTTGTTGATTTTTGTTGTGAATGGCATTGCCAGCGCGGTGCCCGCCAGTTTGGTTTTGTTTTTTGTTGAAGATCAAATACGCGCGAGTGCGGCCCATGTCCCCTTATTTTTGGGCGCTTACTTTTTATCAGGCGCGCTGTCACTTCCCCTTTGGCTCATGGCCATTCGGCGCTTTGACCTGCCCCGCACATGGCTGGCGGGCATGTGCCTGGCCGTCGCAAGTTTCATGGGTGTGAGTCAATTGGGCGCGGGTGATGAATGGGCTTATTTCGCCATTTGTGTCGCTTCTGGTTCTGCATTGGGTGCCGACTTGGTCGTTCCGGGCGCCATGCTGAATGGCCTGATTGACCGGTACGGCCAGCGGGGCCGTTCAGAAGGCGTCTATTTGGGCTGGTGGAATTTGGCAAGCAAATTTAATTTGGCATTGGCCGCCGGATTGAGCTTGCCACTGTTGTCATGGTGGGGTTATTCGCCGGGCACACAAGACTCCCAAGGTTTGCAGGCATTGACGGCCGCATATGGCCTTTTTCCATGTGCTTTGAAATTGACAGCCGCACTTCTCTTGCTTTTGAAGATGCGATCTTTTGAACGCAGTGATGCGCTGAGCACTCAACCCCTTTCCCCTACTTCTTCTCGGAGTCATTTATGAACCGTCGACAGTCTCTCCAAAAAATGGTGCAGGGTTTGAGCGCACCTTGGGTGTTAAAAACCAGCGCGATAGGCGGCGCCGCAATGGGTTTGGCGGGTTGTGCGGGGCCGCAAGTGTCCGACTACAGCCAACAAAAACCAGAACTTGATTTGCGCACTTATTTCAATGGCGAAGTGGAGGCCTGGGGTGTTTTCACCGACCGAGGTGGTGCCGTTGTGAAACGATTCAAGGTTCAAATGGACTGTCAATGGCAAGGCGATGAAGGCGTTTTGGATGAGGCTTTCGTTTATTCAGATGGGACGCAGCAACGTCGAATTTGGCGATTGAAGGCCTTGCCCAATGGCCGATATGAAGGCCGTGCAGACGATGTGGTGGGCCTTGCCTATGGCGAAACAAGGGGCAATGCCTTTAGATGGCAGTACACCTTGGAACTCCCGGTCGACGGCAAGGTTTGGAATGTTGAGTTTGATGACTGGATGTTCTTGATGGACGACACCGTCATGATCAATAAAGCGGTGATGAGCAAGTTTGGAATTCGCTTGGGCGAAGTGACTTTGTCATTCAAACGTCGCACGCCTTTGCAAATGAAGGCGACATCATGACTGTCCCGGCCACCCATGCAGCCAAATTGGCACCCAGAAACTCTCTTGATGCGGCTTCCCAAGAAGTGATCAAAGTTCAGCGTCGCTGGGGACAACCCTTCAATCGACCCCTTCAAGATTGGCGCGGTAAGCGGGTCTGGTTGGTGGGTGCGTCCAGTGGCATTGGCTTGGCATGTGCCCAAGCGCTGCAAACAGCGGGCGCGCAAGTGGTGATTTCTGCCCGCGAATTGGGGCCCTTGTCAGACTGGGCCCGAAAAAGTGAATCAGAAGGACAAAGACTTGAGCTTTTCCCATTGGATGTGACCGATGGTTTGCAGGTGAAATATGTGACCAGGCAAGTTGCCGCAGGAGGTGCCATTGATCTTCTCCTGTATTGCGCGGGACACTACAAAGCGCAGCGCGCCACGGAGTTTGATTTGTCCGACATGTTGCGCCATCAAGAAGTCAACTACAACGGCCTCTTGCGAGTTTTGGGGGCGTCGCTTCCAATCCTGTTGCAGCAAGGCTTTGGCCACATCAGCTTGGTCAGCAGCGTGGCCGGCTGGAGAGGCTTGCCCAATGGCTTGGCATATGGTCCAACCAAGGCGGCCATGACCAATTTGGCAGAAACTTTGTACATGGACTTGCAAGACAAAGGCATCGGCGTGAGTTTGATTAGCCCTGGGTTTGTGGCGACACCGCTAACGGCACAAAACAATTTTCAGATGCCAGCATTGTTAACGCCCGAACAAGCGGCTCAAGCCATGTTGAAAGGCTGGGCTCAAGGTGCGTTTGACATTCATTTTCCCAAACGCTTTACTTTGTGGCTCAAAATGTTGAGGCTCCTGCCCTATCGCGTTTACTTTGCACTGGTGCGCCGTTTTACAGGTCTTTGAAATGACACATCGCCATCAATTCGAGCAGATTGCAACTTTATTTGAAACGCTAACGCCTGAAACTGTTGGCGCGCTTAAAAATCTTTACTCTCCGGATGCGAGATTCAAAGACCCATTTAACGATGTCAAGGGCACAGCAGAAATTGAACGGATTTTCCAGCACATGTATGTGGCATTGAACCGCCCTCGATTTGTGATCGTTGAAAAAATTGTAGAGGGTGAGCAGGCTTTTTTGACCTGGGAATTTCGATTCAAGTTCAAGCGTTTCGATACCCAAACTGAACAAGTGATATGGGGCACAACACACCTGGTTTTGGACGCGCAAGGACGGATCTGTCTGCACCGCGATTATTGGGATGCGGCGGAAGAGCTTTATGAAAAACTGCCCTGGGTGGGCAGTCTCATGCGTTGGCTTAAGAAAAGGGCCAACAGCTAAAACGAAGCGTAGACAGCGTAAATGCTGTTACTTGGGAAGGCTGTCAACAAAGCTTGGGCGCTGCATCAACTTGGCGTAGAGCTTGTCTAAGTTAGGGTAGGCGCCGCGCCAATCAATGTCAGAAAAGCGGAAGTCCAAATAACCCACGGCACAACCAACAGCAATGTCGGACAGGCTTAGATGCGCCCCAGAGCAATAGGGTTTGTCAGCCAGTCCCTGTGACATTGCGCGCAGCGCTTCAGAAATCTTATCAAGTTGCCGCTGGATCCAGGCTTGGCTTTTTTGTTCTGTGGTGCGATGTGGCCACACATTCTCCATGCGTGCCAACAAGGCCGCGTCCAAAAGACCATCGGCCAGCGCCTCCCACGTTTTGACTTCCGCACGCTCTCTGCCATTCACAGGAATGAGCTTGCCGACCGGGGAAAGGGTGTCCAAATACTCAACAATGACCCGTGAATCAAAGACGGCTTCACCGCCCTCCAAAACCAAACACGGCACTTTTCCCAAGGGATTAGAGGCTTGAATGGTGGTCGTGGCAGACCAGACGTCTTCTGTCACCATTTGATAATCCAGCTTCTTTTCTGCCATCACGATGCAAACTTTACGGACATAGGGGCTGGTTGGGGAGCCGATCAATTTCATGGGGGTGTCTTGTCTAAAATGAGTCAAATGGCGGGACTTGCAAGGGTGCATTCTAGAGGAAGACAAGGGGCTGTCGCATGTCAGGCGCAGAACTTACAATGGGGGCATGAGCACCTCTCCCATTTCCGCCCTTTCCCCCCTTGACGGCCGTTACGCCAACAAACTCAATGCCTTGCGCCCTCTCATGAGTGAGAAAGGCTATATGCACCGCCGAGTCCAAGTGGAGTTGGCTTGGTTCATCGCATTGTCAGACGCTGGATTTGAAGAGTTCAAGCCCTTGTCTTTGGGCGCTCGACGTTATCTCACGGGCTTGGTGAGTCAGTTTTCAGAGCAAGATGCCTTGGCCATCAAAGAAATCGAAAAGACCACCAACCATGACGTCAAAGCCGTGGAGTACTGGATCAAATCCAAATTCAAAGACCGACCCGAGCTAGAAGCGGCCTCAGAGTTTGTTCACTTTGCGTGCACCAGTGAAGACATTAACAACACCAGTCATGCCTTGCAGTTAAAAGGTGCGCGCCATCAAGTGATCTTGCCCGCGCTGGAAGAAATCATCGAGCAACTTCGCAGCATGGCCCATGCCTATGCATCGGTGCCCATGCTCAGCAGAACGCATGGGCAAACGGCCAGTCCCACCACGGTGGGTAAAGAATTGGCCAACGTGGTCGTTCGCCTTCGCAGCACGCGCGAAAAAATTGCCACCGTGCCATTGAAGGCCAAAATGAATGGGGCTGTTGGTAACTACAACGCGCATCTGTCAGCGTGGCCCGACTTTGATTGGGAGTCCTTTTCAAAATCAGTGGTCGAAACACCGGAAGCGAATGAAGCGGGCGGATCGGCAGAACATTGGGGCTTGGGCTTGTCGTTCCAGCCCTACAGTATTCAAATCGAGCCCCACGATTACATGGCTGAACTGTTTGATGCGGTTGCGCGGACCAACACCATCTTGATTGATTTGTCACGGGACATCTGGGGTTATGTGAGCGTGGGCTATTTCAAGCAGCGCCTCAAAGCAGGTGAAATTGGTTCTTCCACCATGCCGCACAAAGTCAATCCGATTGACTTTGAAAATGCAGAAGGCAACTTGGGATTGGCCAATGCACTGCTCAAACACATGTCTGAAAAACTCCCCATCAGCCGCTGGCAGCGCGACCTCTCAGACTCAACCGTGCTGCGTAACATGGGCGTGGCTTTGGGCTACTCTGCCTTGGCTTACGCATCACTGATGACGGGCTTGAAAAAATTGGAATTGAACGAAGAGGCCTTGGCACGTGATTTGTACGCAGCGTGGGAGGTGTTGGCTGAGCCTATTCAAACGGTGATGCGTCGTTATGGCGTGCAAGGCGCTTACGAAAAGCTCAAAGAAGTGACGCGTGGCCAGACCGTGACTGAAGCGGCGCTTCATGGCTTAATTCGCGAGCTTGAAATTCCGCAAGCAGAAAAAGACCGCTTGTTGGCCATGACACCCGGCAGTTATATTGGCAAAGCGATTGAGCTTGCCAAACGGGTTTAATCTGAATGGCCCTCAAATCCACCATTTACAAAGTCAGTCTTTCGATCGCCGACATTGACAACAGTTACTACGCAGACCATGCACTGACCTTGGCGCGTCACCCCAGTGAAACAGACGAACGAATGATGATTCGTCTTCTCGCGTTGGCCCTGAACGCCTACAAACTGCACGCTGATTTAAACGGCGATGGGGTCTTGGCTTTTGGCTCGGGCCTGTCCGACCCCGATGACCCTGATTTGTCTTTACGTGACTTCACGGGACAAACTCGGCTCTGGGTAGAGGTGGGTCAGCCCGAAGACAAACCCCTGAACAAGGCGTGTCAAAAGGCAGATGCGGTCATGGTGTACTGTTTCAATCATGCCGCAGAAGTTTGGTGGAAAGGCATTGAGAGCAAACTCACCCGCATGGAAAAACTCCAAGTATGGCGCGTGCCAACGGAGGCCAGTCAAGCACTGGCAAAGCTGGCCGAACGAAGCATGCAAATCCAAGCCACCGTTCAAGAAGGTGCGCTGACCTTAAGCAATGCCAAAGACAGCGTGCACTTAGAAGTTGTGCGCTGGAAATAACTAGTTTTGAAAGCCCAATGAGACTTGGGCATCGGCGGCAGCGCTCGCCAAACTTCGGTCTTCTGCAGCGCGTTCGGCATAGCGATTAAAGCGCCAAGAAGTACCCTCCACGGTGATGCGGCGCCAAACGGATCGCTTTTCACCGGCGCTCATCTCCGTCCAAAGCTGCACCTCTTCAAATGTCCGGCCGCAACCCTTGCATTGAGGATCACCTTGTGACGTAGAGCAAATGGCAATGCAAGGTGTGTCGGGTGTTCTGGCATACCAAGCTTGCCAGGCTTCTGCAGCAGCCAAGGGCAAGGTGAACTCATCGGCTTCGTCCTCTTTGAAATAAATCATCAAGGCATAAACCTCGGCCAGCGCACGCAACTCACGTGGCAAAGCCACGCCATCAGGCGAAGGATTTTTTTCGCGCCAATAGTTAATGGCCGACTCAATGTCTGTGATGTGAATGCCTGCCATGGAGACGAAGGAAACTTTGAAGAAGGACCCGAATCATAACGGCTTATGCATGACCTTGCCCTTTTCAATTGCAAGCAGAAGCAGGCGTCAAAAGAACGCAGCTTCTTTAGGATCAATCCTGAGCAGCAATTGTTTTTAAAAGGGATGCAATATGAAAAATTTTGATTTAGACATGGCCCACAAAGTATGTGGCGGTGGTTTTTGGAGCTTTTTGAAATTTGACTCCGGAACTTTCAACGGCGTTCGACGTGACGGCAATGCGCTGGGCGCGGGTTGTGGCACGGTCAAGAGCGATGCCTTTATTCCCGACTTGTTGTTTGGGACTGATATCTCGCAAGCGTGTTCTCAGCACGATCAAAGCTATGCCACTTGCGGTTTTGACAAGGACGACGCAGATGCCAGCTTTTCTTCCAACATCAGGGCTGACTGCGACATACAGGGCGGAGGCTACTTCACCTGCAACGTGATATCTGGTGCTTATTATTTGGGCGTTTCCATCTTTGGCGACAGTGCCTACAAAAATGCGCAAGCGGAAAGCTGTTTGGTGAGCAAATAAACCATGAAACATTTCTTGATGAATAAAAAGTGTTCAGCGCTTCTTTTGATCAGCTCGGTTATTTTTCCAATGACAGCAAGTGGTAGTACAGAATTTTTTGTGGATCAAGGCCATCATGATGCGGTGAATGGTGTGTTGTTTGCCATCATCCCGCCGCATCTTTACATCAAAAAAGCTTTCAAGCTTCGAGATGAAAACTTAAGTTCGGCACAGCTTCAAACCATCCGAGATGCCATGCCAGAAATTGCGGCCATGACGCACCGCGTGTTGAATTGGCAAAGCAGCGTCAATGCCTTCTTGCCAGCGGCCGAGCAACCCAGAAGTATTTACCGAATCCAAGCGCTTCAAGCGCCCACACAACTCTATGTCAAGACGCTGAAAAATTGGAAAGTGAGCGGAACCGCCATTCAATTTACAACAGATTACTTCTACTCAAAAAATCAGCAAGAAACCTTGAACTTCAGAGACAACTATGTTTTCATCAAAACGGCATCAGGCTGGAAATTTTCAAACCACGCCACCGAGTCACCCGATGGCATTTTGCACTGTTCAAAAACAACAGAGGGATGGGTGCGTTGCGAATTACCAGAGAAGTAAGATGAAGTGCTCATCGATCTTGACGCTCCATCATTTGCTCTTTCAGAAGACCCTGCGCATGGCGCAATCGGGCATCCACAATGGCGGACTCTATGTGATCACCCATTTGTGCGGGCAGCTTTCTAGAGGCGTCTTGCGCCGCTCTGAATCGATCGACAGCGGCCCCAATGTCCATTCTCGCCATCTGCGCCTCTCCCTCGGCGCGCAAACTGGCCAAGGGCCGCCCCTGAGCGGCGAGTGCTGTCGCCAAAACTTGCCAGGCCTGCCCATCTTGAGGATTTTGAAGCACGCTACGCTGTAAGCCCATCACAGCTTTTGCCAACAAGTCGGAGGTGTCTGACGTTGGCAAAGTGGTTTGCAACCTTGACGCGGCTTGTGAAAAATAAATTAATTCTGGACGTTGCCATGAAGGAGTTGCTTGATTGGCAATGGTCATTAAAGAATTAACGGCACCGCGCATGTCATCTTCCTTGAAGGCCAGCTCCGTTTCAAGCAGTTGAACCAAGCGCAAAGCATGCGCATGACCCGCGGCGGCTTTCTTGAGCATGGGCAGTAGGGCTTTGGCTTGACGGAAGTCTCTCAACTGCATCCATGACAGATAAGCGCCGTACAAAACCCCCATTCTTTTGGGCGCCTGCAATTGCTCAATGCGGGTGTCGGCAGCTTCATTGGCCCATGCTCTCAAAGCATCGACACCCGGTTGTGCAAAGACCCTGGCTCTTGCCGACATCATGGCTTGCACCAAATCGTCGTCCACATTGTTGGCCTTAGGCGTTTGTAGTTGCTGCCGTGATTGCATGTCAGCCATGCGCTCTGTCGTTAAGGGATGGCTTCTTAAATATGGAAATCCACCGCTGTCATTCAAGCCGGCGGCTTGTTGCATTTTGCCAAACATGGTGACAAAGCCTTGTGTATCAAAGCCTGCCTCAGACATCACGCTATAACCAATGCGATCCGCTTCGCGCTCCATATCGCGTGAAAAGTTCAATTGTGATTGCGCTGCAACGGCTTGCCCGCCCACAATCATCGCCTGCGCGCCTTGCGCACTTTTGCCAGCAGCCAAAGCGCCCAAAATCATGGCCCCAATGAGCCAAGGCGTCATGCGGGCTTGATCGCCCATCGACCTTGAAATATGTCTTTGTGTGACGTGACTCAGTTCGTGCGCCATGACAGATGCCAACTCATCGCGCGTATTGACAACACCAATTAATCCGAGATGGACGCCCAAATAGCCACCGGGTAATGCAAAGGCATTGACGGATCGGTCCCGACCGATCAATATTTTCCAAGCAAATCGTTCCATCAGTTCTGGTGTTAAATCGCCTCGCGCCAGCGCGCTTTTCACAAGAGGCTGCCAAATATTTTGCAGATACTCGTCCAGGATGGGGTCTTCTAAATAGTCTGGATCGCGGTAAAGTTCGCGAGCAATTCGATCGCCCAATTTACGTTCGGCACTCAATGTGATGTCGGCCCCATCGCCCAGAGAGGGCAGCACGGGTGAGCTTGGCGGTAACTGTGACCAGACAGGCGTAAGCCAAAGCGATGCCGCCAGCAAAGTCATCAGGAATTTGGATTTTGGAGACGCTGGCTTCAAAGTATGTGTACCGAATTCTGTGGAGAATCTGAAACCCGTATCATGCGGGAATTAAGTCAACCGTTTGTAAATGGTTTTTACCAGTTTTTAAGTATCAGGCCATGTCTAATTCTTTGCAAAATTCTAACGCTGCGTTGACCCACTTTGACGAACAGGGCCAAGCGCACATGGTCGATGTCGGTGCCAAGGCGTCAACACACCGGCTGGCAGTGGCTTCTGGCCGCATTCACATGTTGCCAGCAACCCTGGCCCTGATACAAGCAGGCACCGCGAAAAAAGGGGACGTTTTAGGCATTGCGCGCATTGCTGGCATCCAGGGCGCAAAAAAGACTTCCGACTTAATTCCTTTGTGCCATCCCTTGGCTTTGACCCGAGTTGCGCTTGAATTTGAGATTGTTCAGGACCCGTTAAATCCAAGCGTCCTGTGCAAAGCCACAGCAGAAACAGTGGGCCCAACAGGGGTGGAGATGGAAGCCCTAACGGCTGTGCAAGTGGCCCTGCTCACCATTTATGACATGTGCAAAGCTGCCGACCGCGGCATGGTCATGACGGATGTGAAGCTGTTAGAGAAGCAAGGTGGCAAGTCGGGGCACTGGGTGGCCCGTAACTAGTTTTAAGCATCTCTGCAAGAACTTGGCAAATACTTCGGATCTAAGGGGTTGGTTGCGGCAGGGCCGCAGTTCCATGCGCTGATAGGCTTGCCGCCGTCGGTGGTGCCTACCAAGAGCGTGGTGCCAGCTTGAATGGGTGACAGCGAAAGTGCATTGGCCGTGGCGCTTGTGTTGCCGCGCAAAGTGCTGGGATTGCCCTCGACGGTGATGACACCATTGGCATCTACTTTGATGTTGGCCACATATTTTGAGGTTTGATTTTCACAGGCGGTCAGCAGGCTTGCGCTGACGTCGGCTTGAGAGGCGGTGCTGATGGCTTCGGTCACTGCAGTTTTGCACTGTGTTGCGGCCGCCATCATTTCTGAAACCTTGGCGCGCACGGCGTAATCTTGGTAGGCGGGCAAAGCCAGTGAGCCCAAGACCCCAATGATGGCAATGACCACCATGAGCTCAATCAAAGTGAAGCCGCGAAAATAGTTGGAGCGTTTGCGAGTCATGGTGTTCCTTGGTGAAAGTGAATTTTAATCTTCAGGACTCTGATTAGGACGTAAAAAAGCCGACCACAGGGTGTCGGCTTGGCTACAAATGCTTGCGATAAATCAAGCAGATTCGTCGGTTTTCTCAACGCTTGAATGCTTGGTCTGAAAATATTTGCCGATGGCCAAGACCGCCAAAGCGCCAGCGGTTGCCGCTGCGTAATGCAGCCATGGGTTGGCTTCAGAAAATTCACGAAGCACCACATCACTGGCAATGGTTTCACCGCCGACCCAACCAATGAGGCAAGCACCAAAGGTGACGATGATTGGGAAGCGCGCCATGAGTTTGATCATGATGGCGCTGCCAAAAACCACCATCGGAATACTGATGGCCAGTCCTAAAATAAGCAGCGTTGTATTGCCCTTTGCTGCGGCGGCAACGGCAATGACGTTGTCCAAGCTCATGACCAAATCGGCAATCAGAATGGTTCTAATCGCGACCATCAAGCTGGCCTTTTCTACATCGCCCTCTTCGTGATCGCCATCTTCGCTTAAGAGTTGTGCGCCGATGTACAAGAGCAAGATTCCGCCAATGATTTGAAGGTAGGAGAGTTCAAGCAGTGCAGCAGCGACGACGGTTAAAGCGATTCGAAGCACCACGGCCGCGCCAGAACCAAACATGATGGCTTGGCGCTGTTGATGCTCAGGCAAGGAGCGAGCGGCCAAGGCGATCACCACCGCGTTATCACCAGACAAAATGATATTGATCCAGATGATCTTCAGCAAGCCGATCCAAAAGTCGGCGTTTTGAAACATTTCCATGTCAGTCCCTTTGCATTTTTAGTAGGAATAAGAAGTGGCCTCATGGAGGCCAGTTCTTTTGTCGGGACTTGAATTTTAACGGCCCAATGGGGCCGTGGGATGCGTAAAACTGCTTATCGCACTAGATCATGGCCTTCAGCAATCGGCCCATTTCGGAAGGGTTGCGGGTAATTTTGAAGCCGCATTCTTCCATGATGGCCAATTTGGCATCCGCTGTGTCGGCGCCGCCAGAGATCAAGGCACCGGCATGGCCCATGCGCTTGCCAGCAGGCGCAGTGACGCCAGCGATAAAGCCAACGATGGGCTTTTTCATGTTGTCTTTGCACCAACGAGCCGCTTCAGCTTCATCGGGACCGCCAATTTCACCAATCATGATCACGGCATCGGTGTCCGGATCTTCGTTGAAAGCGCGCATCACGTCGATGTGCTTCAAGCCGTTGATGGGGTCGCCACCAATACCGACCGCAGAAGATTGGCCCAGACCGATTTCGGTGAGTTGCGCCACGGCTTCATAAGTCAAGGTGCCAGAACGAGACACCACGCCAATGCGGCCCTTGCGGTGAATGTGACCGGGCATGATGCCGATCTTGATTTCATCGGGGGTGATCAAACCAGGGCAGTTGGGGCCCAAGAGCAAAGTCTTTTTGCCGCCAGCCGCTTCTTTGGCGCGCATGCGATTGCGCACTTCGAGCATGTCACGGACAGGAATGCCTTCGGTGATGCAGATGGCCAAGTCGAGGTCGGCTTCAACGGCTTCCCAGATGGCAGCTGCAGCGCCTGCGGGTGGCACATAGATCACAGACACGGTAGCGCCAGTGTTGGACGCCGCTTCTTTGACAGAGGCGTAAATCGGAATGTTGAAGATGGACTCGCCCGCTTTTTTGGGGTTCACACCTGCAACGAAGCAGTTTTTACCGTTGGCGTACTCTTGGCATTTTTCAGTGTGGAACTGACCGGTCTTGCCAGTAATACCTTGGGTAATGACTTTGGTGTCTTTGTTGATAAAGATAGACATGTAATTAACCTTTCACCGCTTTAACGGCAGCTTGTGCTGCTTCTGCCATGGTGTCCACGGAAATAATGGGCAAACC
>Ga0114974_10000165_pt1 | contig 58284 bp, 56 predicted proteins | sample S_130206_EF_Meta_FD_87318 | JGI IMG/M metagenome (GOLD analysis project Ga0114974, IMG submission 87318) | Freshwater microbial communities from Lake Simoncouche, Canada to study carbon cycling - S_130206_EF_MetaG | ecosystem: Environmental > Aquatic > Freshwater > Lake | place: Lake...
CGCTCCAGAAAAATGGAATAATGATCCTGCAATTCAAAAATCTCATAACTGTTACAGTTTTGCAATGAATTATATGGATCCTTCTTTGGCTCAAAAATGTCGACAGGATAACAATGATAGTGATAAATGCAGAGCCAGATTTCATCAACCCGGCAGTGTTCATGGAGAACGTAATGAATTAGATGCTAAAGAACGAAGAAATTGTAAAGCATTAGATCGTCTTATTCGTGCAGATAATCCTTCCATTGTTAAAACGGATTTTTATGGTAAATGTCCTGTTAAAACAAGTAAGATTTTTATGACAGTAGATAAGGGTGAAGATTTTCATTTTTATGAACAAAATCCCCCCGAACTTCTTGCCAATAATACTAAACAAACAACGGATACCCTTCCTTTGTATTCTGATAAAGGCGGATCCAATCCGGCAAAACGAGAAGATGCAATTGGGAAACCAATCTTTAATCCTGAATTAGCTTCTCGCGATTTTCGATGGAAAGGAAGCGAACTCAATTATGAGGATTCCTGCGGGTTTTATTGCGTTCCCCGTGACGGATCGGTTCGGTTAGCATCAAGCGCCCAGAACGGGGGGCGACGGAAACGGTCTCAACGGCGGCCGCGGAGACGTCTTCGAAGATAGGAATAGACCTTCCACGAAGACGTATCATAGATGTTAGAGCCTTAAAAAAGAGTTCCTTTTCAGGAAAAGATTCCTCTTTAGAGAGTGAATTATATACAGATAAATAAGAAATTCCAAGTGACCAAATATCACTTTGCATTTCAGGAATAGGAGTTCCAATTAGTTTTTGTAACGCAGAAATTGAATACTGTTCTGCTACACCTGGAAGCCATCGTTCAATCCATCGCAAAGCGGGTGATTCCTTTTTCCATAGTCGTACCGCTTCTTCTGGTGTATATTGTTCAGCTACTGCTAATCCAAGAGCTATTTCAGGTGCTGCAAACATAGCATTTATAGATCCTTCTAGCATTTCATAGGGAGATTCTACACTTAGTATAAGAGGTTCAATTCCTCCATGAGCGGTTCCTGTTTTGTGAAATTGTTGAAGCTGTCGTATCGACTGTTTCAAGAAATAATATAAGGAATCTACTTCTGATACTTCAGCTAAGGTCTTCATCCTGTTTCTACGGAGGACTTTCTTCTAGAAAATCACACGCGACGATAGGGACATCATGGAATGGATGGTTTATACAGTACTAATTCTTCTCCTAATTATTGTTTTATGGGAATGGTTCTACAGTCATTTACTGTATGAAGGGTATGAAGGAAATGTTCCAGCTTATTTTGGTAAATTCTTTCCACAACGATCGGATGTGGTTCCAGGTCAGTTAGAAGAACAAGATGGTTATGTTCGTAATAAACGATATAGCGAAGCCTACGCTGATATTCAAGGATTGGGCTATAAAGCTGATTTCTGTCGCGTCGTAGAACGTCCCGATGATCCTGAAAGTCGTCGTGTTGTTTGTGCTTTAGCAGGTCAAGAAGGGTTAGATACCTTTGCCTATTCTTCTAAATCAGCCCGATCAGGAATTCGTTTTTCCCGTGATGATTACTACCGGGATGTAAATGGTGATAAGAAAGATGATTATTGCCGCATTTTAAAAATTGGCAGTGCATGGGAACCCCGTTGCATCCCTGCAGGTTTGATTGAATTTAAGAATGAATTTGAACTTACCGATACCAAACCCCCTCCTGATATTGCAGAACTCCTTCTCTTCTTTGAAGGAATCATGGTGTGGTATCGATTTCTTGATGATATGGTCGATTATGCTGAAAATAGTAAGTTGGCTCTTGCAGGATCTATTGAAATGGACGAAACCCCTGTTCCGCGAAGCGGGGCAGGGGTTGAGTCGCCCCAGCGGGGAATGACGACAACACCCAAAGCACGAGATCCTCCTCCCCACGTGGAAGGAGTCCCCATCAATAAGTTACCAGCTGTCACAGAAGAGAAACCTCCTGCAGAACAATTCATCCGTATTGGTGAAAATGATAAATTAGAATTCGAATCGAAGGTACGCCTTCGTGATTTACGAGCTGTCAGCGTCTGGGTCTATTATGATGAATTTACACAAAATGCACCTATTTTTGATTTTGGTAACGGAGCTGGAAAAGATAATGTACGGTTGGCCATCGAAGGAAAAGGAAACCGCGCAACTAAATTGGTAGGTGTAATGAAACCACGACCGGATGAATTTGCTAAAGTTTGCAATGCAAAAGCAGCAGTAGAAGTTTCTCCTAAATTGTATTTAGCGACATCGAATGCCAATGTCGATGAATACGAGTGTAAGGGTCCTGAACCTGTCGAATCAACTTATCCTCTGGAAGACGCATCTGAGGAAGCTGGTCCTCCTTCTGCGAATCTAATTTTTGAAATTTGGGATACTCAGCAACGTAAAATGCGTGTTCGTGCCATCAATGCAATTCCATTAAAACAATGGTGCCATGTAGTCGTCACAACTACAGATGCTAGTTCCTTTCGACCAACATGGCAGGTGTATATTGATAACAAGAAGGTGTTAGAGCACGAAGATGGGCATATGCCGTTGAATTCGTATACTACTCTCAATTACATTGGAAAAAGTAATTGGGAGGATGTTGGAGTGGGGCAATATGATGATCAAGATCAACGATTTAGAGGATCTTTGTTTGATTTTCGACTGTATCGATTACCCATGTCCCCTGCAAAGATTGCAAAAACATATAATTGGGGCCGTGCACGGTTAATTAAGTGAAAGTGTAGCACCAATCATTACATGGTCACTCGGTTCTGTTGCGTTGGGGATAGATTCAGTGTCTCCAAGTGTAGGAACCGGTAAAACATCAGTTACCTTCCACTTATCTGAAAGAAATATATAATCAATCGTGCCTTGAAAAAGAGGTTTTGAATTCATCAATGAACTGCAGGTATACGCCGGTTCACCCCCGTTTTCAGCATATGCAGATCGTAATTTTTCAATTGTAGCTTCCCATTTTGGATCACCTTCATCTGGAATAGTAAGAGAAGTATTTCCTGTTCTAAATAAAGTATATCCTTCATTTATAGGCAATGTATTAAAATCACCACACAAAATATATGGTTTTCCATTTGCATATTTTTTTGCAGCATTGGCTGCTAAAGCTGCATGAATAACCATTAAAGGTTGATTTTTAGCTTTACTAGGCATATGATAAGTAGATACAGCAAATTCTGTATTTGAACTATTATGTTTTAACATTATATGAAGAATTTTATTTTGTTTAGCTCGAGCCAATCCCCATACATCTGGTTGTGGTACTATTGGTCTTGATGGTAATTCTAAAGACATTCCAACAACTTCAGATTTGTAATTCTCAACAACTGTATAAACATCTGTAGGATAGGCAATTGCAACTCCCATTTGAAAACCAGGGTAGCCTTTATTAGGTGAATAATTCTCAATATTATTTATAGTATATTTATTATCTGTAAAAAACTTTTCAATGAGTAGTTTCCAAGCGGAAGAAACTTCCTGAAGACAAATAATAGATTTTTTATCTATTTCTATTTTTAGTTTATCAGTTACACCCTTAAATCGTTCATCATTCTTTTCATAGTTTGGATTAGTCATTACCATTTTATCAGCAAGAAATGATGAAAGAATATTATAAGTTACCACACGAATAGGAGCAGAGGGTGGTCCAGACGATAATTTTTGTACATAGTCTACAAATTCAGGCATGGAAACTAATAATTGATTCATGGAATTCATATAGCAAAGACTACCTGTGGAATTTTGGAAACCATTATATGTTTTTTCTTTAGTAAAATAAGTTGATTGTTCACTATCTTTAATATATAAAAAATCTTTACATTGAATAGTATTATCATTATTCATAACAAGAGCGTCCGCCTCAGACATAGGAGCTGATATATCATTATCACTAATTTTTACCCAATTATTACCTGTATTTGCAAATTTTTTATAATAAACATAATGTCCAGCTGTACGTCCACCTTTTGCACTCCAAGGTCCATAATGAGCTGTAAACCCTAGTAATGTATATTGTGTTCCATCTGTTAGATTAAATTCTCCTTTAGAATTTAAAAAAAAATTAGGTGCAATTTTAATTTTTCCTTTATATTTAATCTGATCTCCTGGAATTGTTGGATCATTAAATAAAATCTTAAGAAATATAAGTATATATTTATTATCAGTAGATGTAGTAATTAAATGTTGTTCAGTACGAGTTGCAGATGTTAATTTATTTTCTACATCAAGAGTATCACCTGTACATGTTATAGTTGTTTTTACACCAATTCCTGCTCCTGGAGGAGATATAGCTGTATATTCTATTAATTTGTCTATCATGTTAATATCTGATTCAGGAGTACCTTCTTGTTTAACAGGTATATCTAAATGAGATGTATTTTGAGAAGTATTTGATACATCCGTGTTATCTGTACAGCGAAGATAACGCGTTTCCTTAATTAAATAACTTACAAAAGGGGGATCCATGTTATTCGAAATTGCTTTTAAAAAATATTCATTACTATCTTGCTGTCCTGAACCCATAGGAGGATTGGATTTAAATGCAGGATTATTAACTGGATCTACAGAAATTACTACTTTATCTCCCTTCATATATGCCTCAAAAAGCTTTTTAAGTTCTACAAGAGAGGGTACCCCACTGCCCCTTGATGATACTTTTTTAGGATATACATGCCCTAAATCTTCTAAAAAAATACTGATGCGAGGACCAAACTCACCTGCAGTATCAGCGGGATTAGCCGAATTTGTAAGTTTTATATCCACACTTGCATTTCCAATAATTGTAGAATAAGCAGTTAACTTAGCTGCATCATCAGTAGCAGCTAGAAATGCTGTAACATCTTCTCTTAATATAAATACAGTTGACATTCTAATAGTAGATCAGGTAAACTTGCACTGCAAATTTACCCTATCTTTAAAAATTGATCCATCGTCGATCTAAAACCATATACGGAAAAGAATAGAAGGGATGTCGCGTCTACAACACTCCTCCGAACCGGAGGGAATTGTAGCGATTCAATTTGGTATCTTTAGCCCAGATGAGATTAAACGTCGATCTGTAGTTGAAATTACATCAGCTTCTACGGCCGATACCGTCTTAGGAGGTCTATCGGATCCTCGTTTGGGGGTTCTCAAGAATGAAAAGAAATGCCGAACGTGTGGTCAAAATAATCACAATTGTCCTGGTCATTTTGGACATTATGTATTGGCAAGACCCGTTTATTATACTCAATTCTTCAAACAAGTGGTAAAAATTCTTAATTGTATTTGTTTCCAATGCAGCAAGTTATTGATTGATAAAGAAAAGAACAAAGCCTTCCTTCGTTTGAAGGGGGAAGTTCGATGGAAGATGGTCTTAGAAGCCTCTCAAAAGATTACTCGTTGCGGCGAAGATACTGAAGATGGATGTGGCTCACGCCAACCCAATCGGTATCGAGAAGAAACTATTCACAAGATTTTCGCTGATTTTAAAGATTTTGATGCTCCCGGAGGTGGAATTCCTGGTGCAATCATGTCCAAAGATGGAAAAGCCGAATTTAGCACGTATCTCTTACCTGAAGTAGTGCATAAACTATTTAAGAAAATTACAGATGAAGATGCAGAATTTATGGGATATAGCCGTCACTGGTGCCGTCCCGATTGGCTCATTTGTACCATTCTTCCCATTCCACCTCCACAAGTTCGCCCTTCCGTTATGCAAGACAACAATCAGCAATCAGAAGATGATTTGACGGCCAAGTTGGCTGATATTATTAAGGCTAACATATTGCTGAATAAGCTTATGGTTGCAGATCCTACTAAAAAATCTATTAATGAATATACTGAATTACTTCAGTATCATATAGCTACTCTTGTAAATAATAATATTCCGAATGTTAGTCCCTCTGCTCAACGGAGTGGTCGTATTCTGAAATCATTACAACAGCGATTAGGTACCAAAGATGGTCGCATTCGTAACAATTTGCAAGGAAAACGTGTTGAGTTCTCAGCCCGTTCCGTAATTTCACCGGATCCGAATATTTCGGTTCGTGAAATTGGGGTTCCTTTGGAAATTGCTATGAATTTGACCTTTCCTGAACGTGTTACAGAATATAATCGCAAGAAGCTTTATGCTCTCATTCAAAATGGACCCGATGTGTATCCAGGTGCTAAAAATATTCAACGTTCAGTAAATGGACGTATACTTAATTTAAAAAATTGTAAACTTATGGAAATTACATTATTTCTTGGCGATGTCGTGAACCGGCATCTGATGGACGGAGATATTGTGCTGTTTAACCGACAGCCCTCTCTTCACCGCATGAGCATGATGGGACATATTGTACGGGTTCTCCCTTACAAAACGTTTCGTCTCAATCCTGCGGCTGTCAAGCCATACAATGCGGATAAAAAATTGACGTCGGCTTAAAGAAAGTCTGCATTATACTAATATAGAACAATATGCTTGGCAGCATTTACAAGGCAAAAAATAAAACATCAGGAAAAGAATACATTGGTCAAACACAAAATACCAAGACACGCGATGAAAAACCATATAAATATGGAATTTCTGGGCGTTGGTCCGATCACGTCAGTTCTGCCTTTCGAGGCGCAAAAACTCCATTGGCGAAAGCAATTTTGGAGTTTGGATCCGACGATTTCGAACTTACATGTCTTGAAAAAGATCTTCCAGAAAATACTCTTGATGAACGAGAAGCGCATTGGATTACAACTCTTAATACAATTATTCCCCATGGCTATAATGTTATGCGTCATTCACGATGCAAACACCGAGAACATACTACATTAGCAGAGCATTACCTACCAACAACGAACAAAGTCAGAATTACTTCGATCAAGTCAGGTGGTGCTCCAAAGATTATATATGTTTATCTTGATCAAAAAAAAGCGGACCCTGTTCGCATTACATTTGGTCAAAGTGCTACATGCGATTACGCAAAAGCATTGGAAGAAGCCAAAGACTTTGCAGCAAGATTTGCTGAAGAGGGAATTGATATTGTAGAAGAAATTGCAGAAGATCCTTTGCGTAAATACCGTGAGAAGATTGAAGAAACGCGAACCTTAGAAGTAAAATCTCTACGGATTGCAAAGTTCAATTCTCTTGTGGCACTCTATATTAAGCATAAAGATAGAATGATGCGTATGTGTTTTGGTGGAAAGACCGTAAAACATGAAGATGCCTATAAAACTGCCAAACTAATTAAAGATTCTATACTAGAAATACATGCAACTGCTTCTTTTGAAGACAGCTTATCAATGTCCGCAACAGGCGACTGCCTTAAAGTTGAAGCAAAAACTTTATAGGGAAAACAGTGTAATTGCTTCTAGATGGTGCACATTCTCATTTCGTGTGCATCAACTAATACAATCGTCTAGTATCCTATAGGGATGCAAGACCACCAAATTCAGGGAAACCCCTAAAGCATAAAACTACCAAGGAACAAGTGAAAACTTATTCTGGCCGCGGAGAAAGACCGCAATGGAGATGGTAACAACGTTTTATGATTCGAGCTCCGGTGGAAGGAGTAAGAAATGGGCAATCCTGACCCAAGCCTCTCTGTGTAAAAGCGTGAGGAAGGAGCAACGACTTTACGGTGGTCGGTTCTAGAGTGAGCTTAAGATAAAGTCTACTCCCTGTTGAAAAACAGGGTATTCCGCTATGTTTGATGGCGACGAAATGAACATACACTGTCCACAATCCGTGGAGGCAGCAATAGAATTACGAATGATTGCATCAATTCCACAACAAATTATTTCTCCGCAGAACTCCTTGCCCATTATTGGGATTTTACAGGATGCTCTGTTGGGAGCCAATCGATTTACCCGTCCCACCGTAGCCTTCTCTCGCAAGGATGCTATGAATCTTCTCGTCTTCTCCAAGATGTGGAACGGAAAACTACCAGAACCCGCCGTCACCGTCCCGCAACCCATGTGGACAGGATCCCAACTCATTAGCGCTATTCTTCCCCCTCTCAACCTATCCATGAAAAATGGTCAAGATCAAGAAGTGGAAATTAAGCGTGGCATCCTCAGCAAGGGGATGCTGGATTCAGACGTGTTCTCAAAGAATTTGATTCATATTATGTATAATGATTATGGCCCAGATGTTACTATTGATTTTATTGATGCTTTACAGGCAATGATGAGTCAGTATTTGGTAAATACCGGCTTCTCAGTTGGTATCAGCGACTTGGTCGCAGATGAAGTAACCAAGAAGAAATTTACGGAAGCAATTAAAACTATTACAAATAAAACAGAAGATATTATTTTACAGGTTCATACAGGTCTCTTTGAGAATTCTAGCGGTGGATCCAATCAAGATAATTTTGAACAAAAGATGATCGGTACCCTAAAGAAGGCAACCGATGAAGCTGGTGGCATTACTACAAAGTCTTTGGCTGATAATAACCGTATGACAAATATGATTAAGTCAGGTGCCAAAGGCTCTAACTTGAACGTCAGTCAAATGATTGCTGTTTTGGGTCAACAAGAGATTGAAACAAAACGAGTTCCTTATGGATTTCAGAATCGTACTTTACCGCATTTCAAGCGGTTTGACGATTCAGCTCGTGCTCGTGGCTTTATTAACTCATCTTTCATGAATGGGTTAGAGCCCGACGAGTTCTTCTTTCACGCTATTTCAGGCCGTGAGGGTATGATTGATACAGCCGTTAAAACAGCAAGTACAGGATATATCCAACGTCGTATTCGTGTTGCCATGGAAGACCTGGTGGCACAACATGATGGATCGGTAAGAGATTCTACCGGTACCATTATCCAGTTTGCCTATGGTGAAGATGGCATGAATGCCACAAGAATTGAATCTCAACCAATTGATTTAGTTAATTTATCTGAAACACAGATTCGTGAAGCGTATGTTGTAACAGATGCAACGGGAGAACGACCTATCAATTATACCAATCAAGTGGTGGCTGATCAGAAACTACTCGTTGAAAAAGTATTTAATCGCCAAAAGAGTACCCGTATTCTCTATCCTGTTCATTTGAAACGATTGGTAGAAGAGGTCACGACTGGATTTCAATTAAAGCCTAAGACAGCTACCGTCACCGGTGATCAAATTCTGGATGCCCATGAAGCCATTATGCAGAAGACACGTTCTACCCATAAAACATGGGGAATCTTGCTTCGCCATGTATTGGCTCCTCATAAACTGAAGGAGCTTGGATTTACAAAACCAGCCCTGGATGCTCTCGTGCAAAAGGCAATTCTCACGCATTGGAAGGCGTGGGTCGAACCAGGTCAACCAGTAGGAGTTATTTCAGCTCAATCAATTGGTGAAGTTATTACACAGATGACCCTGCGTACCTTCCACACGGCAGGAGCCTCCAACATGACATCTGGTGTTCCTCGATTGGATGAACTTCTCAAAGTTACTAAAAATCCTAAAATGATTGAATGTACTATTCCACTCCGCAAAGATTTACGAGAGTCAAAAGAGGCCGCCCGAATGGCAGCCCAATCCATGGAATTCACCCTTCTTCAAGACTTGGTAACAATTAGTTGCATTTATTATGATCCTCGTGATGAAATGACATTGATTCAACAGGATACTGAATGGTTGGCTTACTTTGCCGCATATGAAGCAATTGTTTCGAAGGAGACTACAAAGAAATCTCCTTGGTTGCTTCGCTTTGAACTCGATCGTGAAAAGATGTTTGCTAAGAATATTTCTATGGATGATATCGCCTATGTACTCAAAGTGAGTATGAAGGTAAATACATCCACAATGTATAGCGATTTTAATTCGTCTCAACTTGTCTTTCGTCTTCGTTTGACGGATTCTATGGATACAATGAATGATCAGCTAATTAATTTGAAACAATTACAAAATAAAATTCTATCAACAACCGCTGTAAGAGGTATTCCAGGTCTTCGCAGTGTTCGATTCAAAAAGTTAAATCAAGATCTGGAATTAATTGACGGTGTCTACAAGTCAATTGATCAGTTTGTCTTGGTATCAAATGGTAGCAATCTCTTGGAAATTCTCTGCCATCCTAGCGTAGATCCTACTCGTGCCTATAGTAACAATGTATATGATATGTATGAAAACTTTGGAATAGAAGCAGCAAGAGCTCTTCTTCTCAAAGAACTGATAGGAACAATCTCTTCAGGTATTCATACCCGTCATACGGGTATGTTAGTAGATCGCATGACGGCAAAAGGTCGTCTCATGAGCTGCGATCGCTACGGTGTCAACAAGCTTGATATCGGTACCCTTGCCAAAGCCTCTTTCGAACAAACAGAGGAAATCATGCTCAAATCGGCTCTCTACGGTGAACGCGACCCTATTCTGGGCGTCAGCGCCAATATCATGTTAGGGTCGGTCATTCGTGGTGGAACTTCGTTTACAGATGTACTCTATGATGAAGTAGCTGCTATCCAGATGCGCAAAGACGCACCTCCTCCCCCCTCCGCCATTTTGGAAATGCAAGGAGAATTTACCCAAGAAGAAATTGATTCTAAACTCTACGCTCCAAAAGCTTCAGCCTTCCAAGCACTCGATATTGCCGTTCCTGCTTCTACCGAAGTTCAAACCGCTGTCGAAGAGGAAGACTTTGATGTCGAATTAGTCATCGAGTAAATTATTATAAAATATTTTAAAATATTTTTCATATATAGAAATAGATGAAAAATACTCGTAAAAAAAATGTTACATTGGAAGCCGTTCTTCGCCATCAACGAAAACGATTCCGTGAATTACAATCATTTCTTACTGATACAGAAAATCAAGTAACCATTGCAGGAGAAAATAACCATCATAATTTAGGAACCGGTATTGCAAAAAATCATTGGGCTCTACGGGATTGGAATAAAATGCAAAAAAATCTTACTCAATTAGTAACAAAATTAAAAACAAAGTTTCCTGATCGTGTCCATTTTGGACATGTGGGAAAAGGATATTCAGCTTCTCATTATCATGTGTGGGGTGCCAACGTCGAGAACTGGAATCTTCCTCCTGGTCAAGTATACCCTCGCGGCTTGGGTGCAGGACAAGCTGCCTATTTTACACAACAAATACCAGGTGTGTTTGGAGTCGTCACCATGCCTGTCGAACGAAATGAAATTCCGTTGTTATAATACTTTCAACCACTCTTACGATAGAATAAAAGGTCTAAAGATTCTAAACGTGAATATAATCGTGAGGTTATGCAAGTCTGGTACGGCGATTCCGCTTAAGACGGAATGGAGAAATCCGCGTGGGTTCAAATCCCACACCTCACATATTATAATCCCTTCTACACTTTTTAGTGTAGAAGGGATTTTTTTATTTTTAAAACCAGATTTTTAATAAAAATGAAGAACCCTCCCCCCCATTCAACAACTATCAATAAAATGATGACTCCCAAACAAATTCTATCGCTTTTCATACTTACAGCAGGGGTCGCCATGACAATCAGTGGATTAGCCATCGGAATAATTCCACTCCTAGTAATTGGCATTCCAATTGCTGCACTAGGAGGCGTACTATTTCTTCTATAGAAGTAGAATGGGAAAAACTCGTAAAGCTGTAAAACATACTATTAATTTTCATAAATTCCCGAGTGGAAAAGAGTATTTGTATATTCATCAGCCTTCTGATGAACGTGTATTCATTCGTAACATTCTTTTTATTCATCCGGCTGGAGATGAAAAGACCATTGCATTAGTACATGAATGGGGTAAGAATCCTAAAAAGGAGTACGAACCGCCAAAAGGGCAGATGGAGTGGAAAGAGGCTAAACTCTATGGAGCCGTTCCCAACCAACAGGTATCAGAAACAAAATTAATGATGATGATGAAAGCTGCGGTCATTCGTGAAATTGGGGAAGAAGCTAAGTTTTTAAAGTCTGAATTAAGGAATGTTCAGCCTCTTCCATTGGTATATGAACAGGGGTTCAAAGGAGCCCCGTTGAAAACAGATCGCTTTCGTTACCAATTTTGGACAGCTACTGTTAGCCAGGCTTCCATGAAAAAAGCTCAAGAACGAATTCAACAATTGGTAGAGGATCCCGAAGGAACGAAACTACTCAAACCAGATCTGAGAGAGAAAGATGGGTTGATTTGGTGGAATCCCTCGGATGGATGGGGGAAGATTCGATCTGGCTTTTCTAAGAATATGACGCGTCAGTACTACGAACATTATTATTAAATATGAGTTTAAACAATCTCAACAATACATTCCTATGGACAGTATTTTGGAGAGAGGAGGAAAGGGGGGCCCTGCAGAGGAACGGTGGATCCCATGGACGGGTGATCCCTCCAAAGATACTCACATCATTCGAACTTTAGAGAGCAAAGCTTTATCAATTGCAAAAGAAGAAATAACTATGTACTATGAACAGGGACAATGGGACGATTATAAAAAGATCACCAATCCGTATGAATATATCTTTTTATCATGGAATCGTAGAACGTCACGATCGGTGGCCACACGATCCCCTCTTTCTAGAAGTTATTTCAAGATGATTGAATTTTGGAAGTATGCAAATATTACAAAAGAACTTTCTAGTCTTGTACTACGGGAAGGAGGATTAAAAACAGCTCATAGTGCAGAAGGTCCAGGAGGATTTTTAGAAGCTATTGCTGTGATGACAGACACACTAAAATGGAATTATTTGAAATGTCATGCTATGACATTAAAAAGTACAACAAAACATGTACCAGGATGGAGAAAAGCAGCAACTTTTTTAGAAACACATCCTAATGTACATATTTCGTATGGCAAGGATGATACAGGAAATATTTTACACAAAAAAAATAGAACTTATTTTTTAGAAGAATGTAAAAAGATTCATCTATATACAGCTGATGGTGGATTTGATTTTAGTGGAGATTACACTGCACAAGAGGATTCTATCTTTTCACTCTTAGTTGCAGAAATTTTAATTGGAATTCAATGTTTACAAAAAGGAGGAATTATGATTATTAAATGTTTTGATACAACGGAAAAACAAACTTTGGATTTACTATGGATGACTTGTTCTTTGTTTCGAGAATGGAATTTTATGAAACCGAGAACAAGTCGAGCTGGAAATGCAGAACGGTATTTTATTGGAAGAGGATTTTTGGGAGAGGAAGCGGGTGTGAATGAAATGGTCGAGTTATTGGAAGCAGCTGATAAAAAATTACCACTTCTTAAAAATGCATATCCAAAAGAATGGATTCAAACCATGTGGGAGATTCAGGAAGCCATTGAAAAAGAGGAATATCGAATCATTCGCGATACAATCGCCTTGATTCGAGAAGAACATTCTAATTCAGTTCATCTTCGTACATTAATACGTCAAAATGTAATCCGATCTATGGAATGGTGTAAAGAACATGGTGAATCTATTTCAACTGAATGGGAAAGTCATTTGGATCGATATGTTGCCCAAGAAGTTATTGATTTGTTTCAAATTTTAAAACCAACCCTTCCTCCTCCTCCTACTCATCGCATTCCGTCCTGGACCGTACGATCGGAACGAGTTCCTGCAGACCGAATGTTTGAAGGATTTCGACAACCTGTTAGTTCTGTGTTAACAGTGGAAGAAGCTCCTGCAGAGGTTCCAGATCCAATTATTATTTCTTTCCCGCAAGTTGAGGCTTCACAAACTGATCCACCAGAACGGTTCCCACGTGCACAGAGGCGTTATGCTGACTTGTTCTCCCGTCCTCGACGGACTCCAACTGTCGCAACATCATCTCTAGCAGATCTTCTGGATACGATCTAGTAATCAACATAGCAAAGATTCTCGGAAACTCTTTTTGATAGTCCGAAAATCGGGAACTTACCTGCGCAGGAGACTCTGCTGCCAAGGCAGCATTCACCTCTTCAATCATCCTCCTAGCGCGTACTGATTTTGGTTCCGTTACAACTGTTGTAATTGTAGAAGCTTCCATTTCCTTTCATTCTCCTTTTCTTTTTTGATTTTATCCGTATCAATAAAATTAAATTGTCTTTTTTTGTAAAATAGTTGATATCCTTTTTTTCTAGGCATACTTGTAATCGCAGAAATCAAGTATCATTCCATTTTTAAATTTTTAGGAAAATCATCCACGGTCATTAATTTATCACATTTAAAATGTCTATCAATAATTTTTTGAACAGTTGCATCATCTCTTGTATCATTTGGACCATGTGCTGGAATTTTATATATTATATGATATTCTGATATATGTACTAATTCAACCTCTGATAAATTTTTTACATAATAAATAGATAAGATTTTCATATTTATAAATCCATTTTTAAGAATAGAATCAATTAATTGAGGATTATAATGTGTATTATCAAATTCCATTGAAATATTTACAAATAAGATTGGAATTTTATTTTCTTTAATATATGTAAGACGTTCGATTCCTCTTAAAAAATGTTGTTTTATGTTATCAACACTTAAATTGTGATGAGCAATTGTTGCAGAATGATAATTTTCAACATCATTAAATAATTTATGTATTGTACGAAACCCATATTTTTCATTTTCTTTAGCCATAGCAACAATATTTTTTGAATAAAGTAAATATTTTTCATCAAGTAATATTTTAAAATCTGTATCAAAACATTTAATTAGATTTGTATAATTACGAATATTAAGACTTCCAAAAATAGATGAAAATTTAATTAAATTCAATCGTTTCAAAATCATTTCTGTATAACATCGTACACCAATTGAATAAATAACTTTAACCGGCCATATTGTATGTGATGCAATATAAACACCATCAGGATCAAACTTTTCTGCCGTTCTATAAGCATCTACCTTTCGAAACGGGGCTTGACTAAAGGGTAACACCGAAGCTACCCATATCCAATTCATCATGTTATTGGCCAATCCGTAATCAACTAAATGCTGTGCAAAAAACCGTTCCCCCAGTCTCCAATGGACATGCATATCCTTCACTAGCCAATTGGCAACGACTAATCGTGCACGATTGTGCATGTATCCCGTTCGTAACATCTGTTTCATCCCTGCATCGACCATGGGAACCCCCGTTTCCCCCTTGCACCATTTGTCAAAGGCTTCTTTCTGTTTGTCCGTCACAACACGATCTTTTTGAAATTCATATGGATGCGCCTTGTACAACAGTTCAAACGCATCCATAATATTGGCATAAAACTCTCTCCAGTACAACTGCCGTACAAAAGCATCCAACCCTTTCTTCTTTCCTTCCCAATAGACTTCACGAATGCTGACCGTTCCAAAATGTAAATGTGCCGATAACATGGAAGTAGATTGGGACGGAATATCATGAATTTTCTCATAATTAGAGGGGATTGAATGCATGAAATGTTGGCCTTCCTCTCGTCCACCTTTTACAGCAATTTCTTCATTGGGATGGGGAACTAAACGTCGTCGCATGGTTTCTAACGAAACTTCCATAGGGTAGCTTCGCAAGGAACGAGTTTTCTTTCCTCCACCACTTCGTACAATGAAAGGACCTGCTATGGCTGCTGTAGGATGGGGAACCTCTACTTTTCTAGCGGCTGTCCAAAAGGGTGTAAACTTTTGGTATGGTTTTCCAGTTCCATTTACTACCGATCCAGGAGCCGTTAAATAAGAATCTTCAATACATTCATACGGAATGTTAGAGTCCTGTAAAGCCTTAATACGTTCCTTAGCATAGGGTGTATAATCTTTTACATCAATAACACATTCTACTCCTAGTTTCCTATCCAATGCTTTTAACACCTCCACAGTATCTCCATAGCAACACACCAATCTAGATTTCTTCTCTTTTAATTCCATATCCAAACTTTGTAAAGAGGCTATCATGAATTGAATGGAATTGACTGATTTTAATTTATTGGAAGTGACCTGTTCAGGTGTAAATACAAATAGAGGTAGTATGACGGTTTTTAATTCGATAGCTTTTTTATGAGCGGCTTCAAGTCCTCGATGATCGGGGAGTCGTAAATCACGATGAAACAAATAAACTACCACCATTTAAACTCTCCCTACTCGGTTCATTTTAAAATGCGTAGCTCTGCAAACCTTACAAAACTTGGCTTGTTTCGAATGCAATATATAAGTAATATAGATCTTCTAAAATATATAAATATCAAACGAACGATAGAACCGGTAGCACCGTATCTAGCATTAGTAGGTAATTGTGGAACTCCTGCAACACTTCCATATCTATTTCAATACAGTTCCAAAGAGTTTGAAAAAGTATTTTATGTACCAGGACCCAATGATCCACCTTATTCTTGGTTGGATCAAACTACAAAACAGTTCAATAATGTGCATCTATTGCAGAGAGATTCACACTATTTGGAACACTACAATGTATCGATTGTGGGTACAACTTGGTGGAAACATACAGAATCTTGGGCCCGACGAGGATATCCTATTTCAGGCAATGTTAGAGGTTCGTATGATACCCAATGGATTCAAAGTCAGGTAGATATTCATAAACAAAATTATCAAGATATGGTTCTGCTCACCTATCATACCTTTCCCTATGTCTATGATTCTATTATCAGACTGCATGTATATGGAGATGATAGTCAACCATTGCTTTATTATAAAGATCAAACTCTAAAAGCAGTGAATCCGAATAAGGTTACAAATGCTTATATGGAAATAGCAATTCCTACTATTGAAACGGCAGATTCTCCAACAGAGATACTCTGCTAATGATATAAAGAAATAAATATATCGTTTATTTATACCACGATGTCTGCATTTGATAAATTTATAGATGGAATTTCAAAGATTCCTCCACGTATGGGGTCTGTTATTCCAGAACAGCAACATTTTATTCAAACCTTTTTGAGAGATACACCTTCTGTTAAACAAATTCTAGAAACGGGATTTCATATGGGACTGGGAACAGCCACCATGTTAGAGGTTCGACCTGATATTTCAATTGTAAGTTTTGATATTTTTTGGTTTGATTATACACGCCGTGCTAAACTTTTACTGGATATTTCCTATCCAGAACGCAATATTCTTATTGCAGGAAATTCGGTCTGTTCCATTCCCTCCTTTTTGAAACAATGTCCCACTTATCAACCTGATTTTGTATTTGTGGATGGAGGACATGAGCGACCTGTACCTTATTTAGATTTGTATCTTATTTTGAATCATATTCGTCCAGGAACTTATGTAATGATTGATGATTATTGTGAAGAGCATGGAGCAGGTGGAGTGATTGAGGCCGTGAATGAATTTGTTTCATCTAAAATTCTAATTGATGCAAAAGTATACAAGTGTAGAGATCGAGGATGGGTGATGGCAAAACGCTCAGATCTTCCAGTACCAGCTTCTAAACTTTATGATGATAAAAAAGAGATGCAAACACTGTATGAAGATATCGAATCTCATTATCCTTAAAATTTATATAAAAACCACCCAATAATTCCCAATACAATTAGAATTGCAATACAAAATAAACTATAGAGAATCCATCGCCGATCAGGACTATATATAATTTGTGTAGTGGCAATAGAAGAGGAGTTGTTTCTACAATAGGGACAGTTTCCTTGCAGTTGAAGATGACAATTTGGATGAAGAGGAAGCGTACATCCACATGGGGAGTGAACATAAAGTATCATTCCTCCTTGCCCACATTGTGCGCAAAGAGGAGCAGAGACTAGAGGAATATAATTCATTACTATTTCATTCGCCTATTTTGGTTTATATAGGAAAAGAAATTACGTTCCCACGATTGAATGGAATCTTTAAAATTCATGGCAGGAGTAAAAACAATAGAACGACAATGCCGCATAAATGGAAAAATAGAGGACATCGGTTGACGGGTGAGAGTCATTAAAAACATTGCCACAACAGCAGCGGATCGTTGCATTCCTGCATAACAATGAACTAAAATGGTAGCTCCTTGATTATATTCTGCCATTAATTTATACATTATTTCAGGAGTCCATGCAGTTAACTTCTGAATATCTTCTTGTAAAAGTGAATCATCAATCGGAACTCGGTATTGATGAAGAATACTCTTATCAAAGGGTATATCTTTGCTACAGTTAAATACAGTTGTAATATTATTTTCTTGTAACCAATGAGTGTTTAACGCAGCACTTTTATTTCCTAACCATAGACGTGGAAGAATTTTACTAGCATCAGGAACTGTCTGCGCCATCACTCTCTTCTGAGAACGGAGGTTCTTCTACAGAGACTATAACGATAGAGGTCCTTGGTAATGATTGTTGATATAATTGTTGAATTGTTACAGTTTGTTCCAGAATGTCTCTCCACATATATCTTGGAGAATATCCATAATTATCATGAATCCATTTTTCACGAATTAAAGTTTCCCAATAACTTTGAAAAGGCCCCCGTTTTTGTAGAATGGATCTATACAGACTAATTTTATGCAATTTATGAATTTGGTCAAACAATTGATGAAGAACTTCTGAACGAATTACTCTTGATTCGGGAGTTTGAAAAAATCGAGTTGTTGCACAAATTCCCAATTCAAGATGGTACCGATTTAGAAAATTTTTTACAGAATATTGAGATTCAACAAAACGACATAAAAAAGAAGGTATCATTTCTCTTCTGTTGACAGCAATTCTTTGAATTTGATGAATTAATTCTATTAATTGATTTAATGACCATTGTTGATTGGTATAAGGATTTCGTGGTTCCATTGGATCCGCTCGTCCCCATTGTTCAAAATACAGATTTTCTTTTATCATTCGTATAATACTATGAATATGAAATTGATATACAGATTTTGTACTATGACAAAATACCTGAACTGCATCTTTTTTTGCAATTGGTTCTAAGGTGTGTAAATCAGTTTCTCCTACAACACGACGCCGATAGATCCTTTCTCTAACTCGTTGAACCCATTTTCGAGCTAACCATCGCAATTTCATTTGATAATTATATTCCTTTTGTAAAAGAACTCCTGTAGCTCTCCAATGAAAAAATGGATTGTAAGGATCCGATATTTCTTGTTGTGGAACCTCTTTCCAGTTTTTATATGATTCAAAAAGAGTATTCCATTCACTAATACTGCGATCATGACTATATAGTTCAAGAGAAAGATAGGAAGGAATCTCCTTTTTAATAAGCATACGAATCTTGCCAGAAAGAGGAGGTTCATTTACACCTGATACCATAATTCGAAACGTTTGAAGTATGGATAAATTTATAGGTGTAACAATCGCATTTTGTTTTTTAAGTTTAGATTTATTTTTTTTATTTTTAGGCTGAATCCATCCAGGAGAAAAATGGTACATGTTAAAAAATACAGATCTAGGTTTAAGCCAGTCGTGATACAAGGAATGCGACGAAACATGCAACGATGATAGACAATGATCCATTGATTGCGGACGATTTGCGCTTGAGATTTGGTTGAAGGTTCTCTGATAAAATTGTCAAATATCCTAAGTCTTCCGCAAAACCCGTAGAAGAGCTACTCGGCGTTGCTGAAGCAGATGGCGACAAGGTGGTTGTGATCGAAATACTAGGGGCCCTTGAACTGCTGATCGATCTCGATGCAGACAGTGTTCTTGAAATGCTTATCGAAGAAGCCGTAGAAGGTGTCCATGTAGGGGAGGGCATCCTGGATGGACTTATCGATGAACTCACGGAAGAACTCCCCGTGTAGGTTGCAGACAGAGTTACGGAAGAGGTTCGTGTAAGAGTTGCAAACCGACTCGAAGAGGGACTTCCTGTAGAAGTTACAACTGAGCTAAGAGAAGGACTCAATGAAATGGTCGCAGATGGTGTTAGAGAGAAGCTCATTGTGGTAGAGGCTGTCATGGACAACGTCGCGGACAACGTCAGAGTAGGAGTTGCTGAAGCACTGACGGACGACGTTGCAGAAGAACTCATTGTGGTAGAGACTGTCACGGATGACGTTGCGGACGAACTTGTAGTAGACGTTACAGAAGCGCTGACGGATGACGTCGCAGAAGAACTCTGCGTAGGTGTCACGGACAATGTTGGAGTAGAAGTCGTTGAGATAGTTGTCGACCGAGTTACGGAGAAGGTCCGTGTAGGTGTTGATGACAACGTTGGGGTAGGAGTTGTTGAGATAGTCGTCGACCGAGTTACGGAGAAAGTCCGTGTAGGTGTAGACAATGACGTCGGGGTAGAAGTCGTTGAGATAGTTACCGATGGAGTTATGGAGAAGCTCCTTGTAGTGGAAGAAGTCATTGATTCCGTAATTGAAGAAGATGCAAAGGATGATGGTGTCATCGATTGACTCTTGGAAGAGGAACCGGTAAGGGAGGACGATGAAGACACCGATGATGTAATCGATGGTGTCGTCGTAGAGGATGTTGAAGATGATGCTGCTACACTCTGTGTAGAGGTAGGAGTAGAAGGAATTGACGCTGATATCGTAGGACTTGCAGCTCTAGACGGACTCCTTGATGGAGTTGGTAGTTTGGACGGACTCCTTGACAAAGTGGGTGATTTGCTTGGACTCCTTGATATAGACACAGAACGTGTCATCGAAGGAGAGACAGTCATTGTCATTGTAGAGGAAGGACTTGAGGAAGAGCTCATAGAGCTAGAAGGTGATGCAGAAGGCGATGCCGAAGGCGATGGCGATGAGCTAACCGTAGAGCTTGGAGTAGTTGTAGACGTCACAGAGGCAGAGCATGTGGGCATCTTTGTAGGAGACCTTGATTTAGTCGCAGTTTTTGATGGAGAGCGAGTAGGTGAAGCTGCACGAGAGGGGCTGCAAGAAGGCGATGCCATTCTCGAAGGACTTATGGATGGACTTGCAGTAAGGCTACCCGTTACAGAAGGCGTTGAGGCCATTGAGGGGCTGATCGTAGGGGTGATCGTGGAACTGCTAGTCACAGAAGGTGTGTAGCTGCTGGTCGCAGAGACCGTGGAGCTAACCGTAGGGCTGCTGGTCACAGAGGACGTGGGGCTGCTGGTCACAGAGGGTGTGGGGTCGACCGCACTGGGCATATTGTACAGGGATGTCCCTTCAGACGTGTTTGACACTGCTGATAGAACTCCTGCAAGAATTGCAGAAAGCGTGGCAACAAATGCCACGACCGTGATCAGACCGGCATACCGGCGGCCGCAAGATGGCGCAGAAGAAACAGAAGGGGTTCCCCCCATGATAGAAATTGCTGTAAACGGCTGCGACATTGCGGGGGCGAGGATTTATTGTATATTTAAAAAAAGTGGATTCAATTTTATTATTGCACAGGGACGAAGTCCCTGTGCAATAATAAAGTTTCAACGACTAATTTTTAGCCCCAAAGGGGCTAAAAATTAGACGATTCAATTTTATAAATACCCCTCCCGCGGAGCGGGAGGGGTATTTATAAAGTTTTTGTCAACCAATTTTATAAATACCCCTCCCGCGGGGGTATTTATAAAGTTTTCATCGAGCAATTTTATAGAGATGGACCCCCTTCTATTAAAAAAACCAGGAGCAGAATGGGGACCTCTTCTTTGGAAAATTTTTCATATATTAGCTGAATGGAGTGATCGGCGAGATATTGTATACAGATGGAAACATATGATGGAACTTACATCAATTACTATTCCATGTGAAATATGTAGACGTCACATGCAAGAATATATTAGAGGGAATTCTATCTTTGTAAGAGTCCCCGATGCAGTTGTACTCAAGCCACCGGTTCGACGATTTCGCGGAGTTATGCCTCCTACTACAAAAGGTTGGATTCCTACAAATGGAAAAGAAGTTCAACACGCAATTCGAAAAGGGGTATGGAAATTTCATAATCATGTAAATAGTTCTACTGGAGCATCTGAATTATCTGAAGAAGAAGCATATGTACTGTATCAAAGTACAGATCGTTCCATGGCCTGTAAAGAAGTCAAAGAACTTCTTCGAACTCTAGAAACATTCTGGAAACCTCATGCAAGATCTTCCTATAAAGAATGGCTTGTAGAAGTGTTAGCTCTTTTGGCACTTATTGAATCAGGATCTTTTTAACGTGATGCTACACAAACTACAGGAGTTGTCTTTCCTGTTGTACTTGATGATGTTTTATTTAGTTCGATCTGAAATACATCTCCCATACGAAGATCTACAAGATTCCACATTCCAGATGCCAATGAACCTCCTACTGCCACACTTAATATCCCCATCCACCACTGTTCGCATCCTAAATTCATTCGTAACCCCATTAATATAATTGCAACAATTACTAATGAAACCATAACACTTATCATGTAGGAGGCTCGATTTGCAACTAGTTGTTCATTTGCCCTGTCTACAGCTGGTTTTTGATAATTTGCCAATGCATTTAAAAAGATATATGTAATAACAAAACTTGTAATACTTGACCATGTAGTAATTATATATTCATTTTTACCTTCACAGGGTCCTATCGATCTAAGCGTTTTTGTTACCGAAGGAATATTAATTGATTCAATAAATGATCTTGCACCCATTTGATATAAAAATACTACAATAGCTACAAAAGAGGTAACTAATCCTAAAACTAAAATAGGAATAATACCGGTCATGGATCCAATTAGAAGAGATCCTACAATAAAAATAGTCGGAAGATTAGTATAAGTTCCAAATATTAAATCTCGACCTCGAAGTAACCAACTCATTCTATTTACAAGAGGGAATATTTATATTCCCTCTTGTAAATAGAATCTATTTCTATGAAAGGATTTATCCTCCTATATAAATAGCATTCTATTTACAAGAGGGGATCCTTTTACCATCATTCTATTATAGGTAAAGATTTATCCTCCCATAGAAATAGCATTCTATTTAAGAATTTTACTTACTAGCACAAACATAAATAGGATCTTTGCCTCCATAGGTTGTAGTAAGAAGTGGAAAATTATACAAATTAGTTATACGACGTTGAGTTGCATAATAGAGACCTATAAATAGACCAAATCCAAAAATAGAACCTATTACAACACCCAAAATAATTCCCATGATTGTATCTTGAGAGGCTAAAAATCGATAGGATAGTAAAATAAGTGAAAACAAAAGTAAAAAGCAGAGACTGACAGTAGCTGCAAGAGTTCGATTGGGAGAAATATCTAGTTCAGGTTTATAAAAGAGTGGAAGTGGACTTAACCATCCAATTAGGGTACCAACAAACATTGTATAATAACTAGGAATTTCTCCCTTGATAGGAGTATTACTAAGCATAATACGTTCCACTGAAGCACCGGGGAATTTTCCAGTGGCTTTAGAAAATAAAGCCCATCCAGAGGGAACGATTTCTTTAAAAAATCCAGCTATAACCGGTTGAATTAAATTCACAGATAAAAGAGACAGCGCAAAGGCTATAAGAGAGGGACTTTGTAATAATAATGCAAATAGACATACCGATGCTAAAAATGTGTCAGGAACAATTTCCAATGTATATTTAAACCCTTCTATTATAGGTTCAAACATACCATAACTAGGTGATTTTGTATTTGGTGCAGACGAACTTAAAAAATCGGCCATGGGAATCCCTTCCTTCTACAAACGGCTGATACAAACAATAAAAGGACTCGTCGGTCCACATCAACTCGAAGGTCGTCCTACCATTCTTGGATTTGATGCAAATTGTGCAATTTATGATGCAGTTGCATCTCTTTCAAAACGAAAGCCATATACTCCATCTCATAAAGCAATGTGGGAGTCTGAACTAATCGAAGAAACTATTCGAATTATTGAAAAAATTATAAAAGAGGTAAATCCATCAGAAGGAGTCTGGGTGGCCTTTGATGGAGTGGCTCCCATGGCAAAAATTCGTCAACAACGAGGACGACGATTTAAATCCGTTCCATCAGAGGGAAGTTGGAATACAAATGCAATTACACCGGGAACTGTTTTTATGAATAATCTAGGAACCGCCTTTCACACTTGGTCCAAACATCAATCTCTTCCTGTTCATATAAGTGCAACAGATGAACCTGGCGAAGGGGAACAGAAATTGATGGAAAAATTACGAAAGAATCCAACCTCTCACATGGTAATCTATGGTCTGGATGCTGATTTGATCATTTTGGCTCTACTACATCTACCTCATGCTAAACTGCAACTATATCGTGAAAATGTAGCCTTTGGAATAAAATCTACTGAAAAACAATATTTGTATTTATCAATTGAACTCTTGGCAAAAGAACTTTCCGCTAAATGGAATATTACGATGGATGAATTTGCAGCTTGTATGAATCTCTTAGGAAATGATTTTGTTCCCCATGGACTTGGTTTTAAAATAAAGGAAGAAGGAATGGAACGAGTGTTAGAGTCCTATCAACGTTTACGTGTTTCTCATCCTCCTATTGTTTCAGGACATGAATATCATTCTCCTACCTTAAAAGCTCTTTTGCAAGAATTAGCAATAGGAGAACCTACCTATTTGTTGGAAATCGCAAAAGACAAACTTACATCTCATCCAGGACAATTCTGTTTTAGTTCTGATCCGGTGGAACGAGCAAAAGCGGAAGAGAACGATCTACCAATTGTATGGGCTGCTGAACGTTGTCTAATTGAAGAAAAGGAAGGAGACTGGCAGCTTCGATCTACTTACAAAGAAGCCTACCAACGGGTAGGATTGTGGGGAGCTTCTTCAAAATTAACAAGTGAAAAATATTTGGAAGCATTGGCATGGTGTTTCGCTTATTACAAAGGAATCAAAGTGGATATGGAATGGTATTATCCATGGTGGGTAGCACCTTTGTTGGATACAGTACATGTTCCTGATCGTCTTACAATTCCTACAACAATAAGACCCCCCTTGAACCCCGTAGATCAACTGGCTATGGTCTTGCCTCTTTCTTCCTATTCTCTTCTACCAGCTTCGTATCAAGCCTTTCCAAAAGATCATCCCGAACTATTTCCACTCAAATGGTCCATGGTCAGCTTGGGACGTCGTTTCTTGTGGGAATGTGAACCGATAATTCCATTGGTTCTTCCATCCACAATTCACGGATGGAAACGCACCAAAGCTTAAAAAAATGAGAATTATTTGTTTATAAATATTCTATTTATAAAGAAATGGAAATTCATTATATTGGTGCAAAATGGTGCAAAGCTTGTATAGTGGTAAAGCCAACCGTGAAAGAATTATCAGAACAATCCAAACTTTCCCTCCAAGAACATGATTATGATGCTCTCTCTGAAAAAGAACAAGCAACAATTGGAAAACTTCCAACTATTCGCATCATAGAGAATGGAGTTATTCAAGCCGAATTTATGACAAGTACTGCCACTGATTCTTTGAAACTCTATCTGCAATCAAAGAAGCTCCTGCCCGAGGAAGAGTTCTAACACCTAGTAGGGATGATTGCTAAATCCATAAAAGAAGCGTTGGAGGCTCTGCCTCCAGAATTTAAAACAAAAGCTGCAATAAATACCTTACAGTATGTATTTCAAGCTATTGGCCATAAATGTTTACTCATTGTAAAACATGAGAAAGAGATTTTTCAAATTTTATTGCGTCCTTCTAAAATTTCTAACCATTATCGAAAGTTTTTACCCAAAACATTAAAAAAGAAATCAAATGTACGTTTAATGCATTGCATTGTAAAAGAATTTAAAAAAGAGGAGGGAGAAGATCGCGTTACATTAAATTTATTTAAAAATTATGAAAAAGCTGGACATACCCTTCCTCAAGGGGTCTACTTGGTTTCTCCTACCGATGTTTTAATTTATCGAAAAAATTTCAAAGATCCATTTTATCATGTGACCGGTTCTACAACTTCTCCTATTCCTCTACAACATCCTCTCCTTCCTATATTGGCTTGGTGCGGCCATAAAGATTATTTAGATGTTCCTATCCCTATGATTGATGATATTCAATTAATAAATGCATTAGAATCTATGGAAAACTCTATTCTTAATGTTAGAGTTGCAGCAGATGATATTCGTACCTATGACCTTTCAAAGATTGAATTAGATTTCTCTAAAAAGAAACCATTGGCTGTGTTTCGCGGAACTTCTACAGGTTGTGGCTGGACAGTCGATACAAATCCACGTTTAAAAGCAGTTCAACTTAGTAAAGAATATCCAGAACTTTTGGATGCTCAACTTACAACTATTACAAAAGGATGGAAAATTCATAAAACTCGCCGAGCAGGGCGCATCCTTTCTAAAGATTTTCAAGAAGGTTCTAAAATAAGTTTTGAAGATCAAAGTCAGTACAAGTACATACTACATTTAGATGGCAATGTTGGAGCGTATCGATTAGCCCAATGGATGCTATTAGGTTCTACTATATTGCTTCAAGAGAGTGGATCTACTTTATGGTTTCAACACAGATTAGAACCATGGCTACATTATGTTCCAGTTAAGGACGGACTTAATGACCTGATTGAGAAAATTCAATGGTGTAAAGAACATGAAGAAGAGTGTGAACGAATGGCAAGAGCAGCACGAACATTGGCTCTTCGCATTCTAACATCCGAATTTATGTACAATGAACTAGATTCTGCAATAGAGAAGGCCCGAATTATATCTCAGACCAACGGTAAAAGAGAAAAATAGAAATAGAAGGAGAAAGAAATGGGCGCGGCGGCTTCCTTAGATTCACGCCATCTGAGAATTTGGAATAATCTTTGTGCCATTGGCAGCCTAGAGGCCAGATTTAAAATGTTGGATACGTTATTATCCGGTCCAGAGTATGTTACAGCTGCTAAATATGCAGGAGTCTATGCAGGATTGTTGCAATGGAGAGCCGCCGTGCAACGTGGAGAACCTGCCCATTGGCCTGGTTCTTCTATATCCCCTCCCACCCACACTCCCCCCACTCTACGATTTACACCCCCTTCTACTACTCTAGCAACAGTAGCACCCGCTAAACGAGCACTTGATTATTTACATGAAGCCTATGATCTGTTAGGGTTGGATGATGGTTCTCCTCTCACCATGGAAGTATTAAAAATAGCCTATAAGAAATCTGCGTTACGAGCCCATCCCGATAAGGGAGGAAGTCCAGCCCTCTTTGATGCAGTATCACGCGCCTACACCTACATTGAAGAAATTTTGAATAAATTAATTCCACGGGCGGCTGGTCGTGCCACTGATGCACCCGTTACCATGGAACAAGCTTTGGCCTACAGGGCATCCCCTGTACGACCCACTCTTTCCCATGAAGATGCCCCTTCAGGAACCTTGCGGGTAGAAGATGCTGCTCCCGTTTCACTCAATGCTAAAAATTTGAATATGACTGTATTTAATAAATTATTTGATGAACATAAGTTACCCGATCCCGATCGTGACGATGGATATGGAGATTGGTTAAAAGCTGCAGGAGAGGAACGATCTCATAAGGGGGTGGACGAATTGCGAGGAAAGTTTAATGCAGATAAGTTCCGTTCCGTGTTTCAAGAAGAAATTTCTACAAAACCAAGAGCCTCTGAATCCACTCTGCAACGCTATCGGCAGCCTGAAGCCTTGGCTCTCCGTGCCACAGGCGCTACAGAAATTGGCGGGGGTCGCCCCGCTCACTTCACCAAACACATGGGATCCGACGGAGGATTAGCCTACACCGATCTCAAGTATGCCTATGGAGAAGGATCGACCTTTTCCCAAGAAGTCAGCGATGCACCGACTGCATCCAAGACCTATCATCAGATGGAAGCGGAACGAGCCTCGGCACCGACAGAACTTTCTGCAGAAGAACATGCCTCAGTCCTGGCCATTCAGGCTGCGCAACAACGTGCAGAATTGGAACGACAGCGACGATTGGCTGCAGGAGATACCAATGCAGAACGTGCCTATGAAAAAATGAAAGGTCGGTTGATGATTTCTTATTAATCACATATCAACAAATTTAATATTTTTAAATTTGGATAAGCCATCGTATAATATATATAATTATCGTAGGGTGTATACCCATCTATAGTTGAACAAGGATCGGCTCCATTCAATCGCAATCCTTCCAGCAGTTCAATGCATTTTGAAGTGGATAGAATAGTGAATGCCAATCCATAACATTTATGTACGGTATAATGAAGGGCTAGATCAATTCCAGCGGGTGTTAGATAGCGTAACACTCGTTTCTGCTGAAGAACTTCCGTCCATTCATTGCAAAGTTCTGAATATCCAAAGAGATTCAATCCGGTGCATTCATAGGCAAAATAAGGATCGTCGTACCAAGTGACTCCAAAATCTCCATCGGAACTATTGTTTAAATTTCTAGCTGCAGCAGTGCGTCTAGCGGCTCCGCCGCTAGACGCACTGCTACTGCCTTCCCCCGCGAAGCGGGGGAAGACTGCTGTAACAACTCCAACTAAGAACAGAAATATATACATACTAGTATGACTTTCATACTAGTATGTTAGAGTCCATCACTTTTTTTAAGAAAATTGATACATCTTAAACAATCTATTATAAATATAAAAAGAATGGCCGCAGTTGCGACGATTGTAACGGGGCCTCAGGCTACCGATGATTTTAAAATCTTTCTGCACAGTTTGCAACTCTTTGTAGATCCTCTTCCATCCTTGTATATTGCAACAGATGAAAAGACACTTTCGAAATTGATTGAACTTCCTTACAGTGGAAAACGACAGTTTTATACGATTATGAATCGTTATGAAGGGATGAATCGAAAGGAGATGGAGGCCAAAGGATTGTTTCATGCTTATACGGCGGAAAAACTTCGCATATTGGAATTAGTCTTCTCTGATACAAAAGAGGGTGTTTGGTTCTTTGATGCAGATATTTGTTTTCTTGGACCTCTTCCTACGATTCCTCCGACAGCTACAGTGGCTTTGAGTCCTCATTACATTCGTAAGAGTGATACTGATTTGTACGGCATTTATAATGCTGGATTTCTATGGTTAAAAGATTCTTCTTGGTTAGGAATTTGGAAGGCTGCGCTGCCCACTAGTCGCTTCTTTGAACAAGCTGCGCTGGAAGAGGTAGCCAAGGCAGCAAAAGATGGATTGTATGAATTTGATATGAATCATAATTATGGCTGGTGGAGGATGTTTCAATCTCCCAAACCTCCTACCCATCAAAAAGATATGTTTGCAATTAATCGATCTGTTGGAGCCGGTATTACCGTAGAAAATCTTCCCCTATGTTCCATCCATACACATTTTACAGAACGAACCGGTGTTACAGAAGAATTTAATTTATTTATAGGAAGACAATTGGGAAAATTGGAAAAACATCATCCTCCGGCTTATAAACTAGCTATGTTTATTGCAAAATGTAGAACCCCTTTATAAAAATTAGTTTCGTCTAGTTTTTCGATTACGTCTTTGAACCATTTTTCGAGAACGATATTTGCGTCGTCTTACTGAAATTCCTGGTAATATTATATTTCCACCAACATCATTTTTTACTGCTTCTTCTTCAGGTGGAAATGCAACTCGATACCAATCATCATAGGTAGAATCTAACGCTGCATGAATTGCTTTTATTTGTTCATATTCAGGACCCTTTTCAAGTGTATGTAAAAATATATATCTTACTACAGAAAAATATTCAAATATATTTTTTTGATATTCAATAATATTTTGTTTATCACTGCGTATATTTTCAAATGTCATTAGCGTAGAATCTCCAGATAATGATATTTTATCTACAGTACACATTATAGTATTTATATTTATAGTATTTTGCGTTCTATAATTACAATGTACATTATTTACAGCTATTATTAAATTATTAATTAATATATACATTTCATCTAATGAAATTACATCTCTCGCTGTTAAATATTCATTCAGTGATATTTCAGAATTAGGTATTTCTGGAGGCCAGAATGTATTTTTTAAGAATGGTTTATCAGAATATTGAATAGGATGTCTAGGATCAATTGAACCATTTCGAATTACAATTTCTTTAAATCTTTTAAATGTTAATAAATCATGACTAACTATTTCAAGTGTTTGATTGAGTTTTGTATTTTCAGTTGAAGGAGATATATAAAATTTTTTTAATAAAGATTTATAAATAAGGTGAATTGTAAATATTTCAAATCCAACTAGATACATTTCAGAATCATCTGCAACTTTCTTCATATGATATACACTTCCAAAATCAATTAATAATATATTCTTATCATTTGTATAAAATATATTTTTAGGATTAATATCTTTATGTAAAATATTCAATTTATGTAATTCTTTAATACATTTACTTAATTTATATATAATAGTTTCTATATCTATGAGTGTAATTTTATTATTCTCATCAATATATTTTTCTAAATCAGTACCTTCATTATGTTCAAATATAATATAAACAATATATGTATCAATTATTATTCCACCTATACATTTACTTACATAAGTAGGAATTTTTTCTGTTACAAATAGATTCATTTCAATTTCATTTTTATATTTAATGTATCGTTGCTGAATAAACGGTGAAACACGACTACTTACAGGAGATGATTCACGACTACTTGTAGGGGATGCGCTGCTTTTACTACCGCGTTTCCACTCTTTATTCATATTACTTGCAGATGGACTGCTATGTGAAAAACCAAACCCTGTGCTTCTTTTACCACTAGACACTGCTGCACTAGTATAACGTGGAGGTCGCGACCCTTTCCAACTTGAAACTGCAGTACTAGATGGGTCTTTTATTAATTCACACCCTAACGGATTTTCTGAATCTTTGTAACCTATAAATTGTCCTTTTACATAATAATTTATACCACCTATATTTAGTATTTTTACGCATCCACGTGTACCTGCACTAATTTGTGGTGTAATTTTCCATTTAGCAGTAATTTCGCTTAAAAATGCATTTTTTGTTGATTCATCTTTACCAACAAATCCATAAAATTCTATATTCGGGACACCCGAGCTACCGGCTCCTCCTGCAGCCATATCTATTTATATAACGTTTTTATTAAAACATATGTATAAATAGGAATGTTTCTTGTAAAAGGTTTTGATACACAGTATGAAAAATTTTATAAAATTATTTTTTCATCTGTCAATATGGAAGAAGAAAAATTATTATATATATTTTTAAGACATTCAGATCCATTATTACTTTTATCAATTGATTTTAAAAATTTTGATACAGTAAATTATATTGTCGGAGAAACTTTTCGTTTATTACGTGGTAAACATAAATTATTACCATGGTTTCAAAGTGTTCATTTTCGCACAAGTCTTCCAAGTATATTGTTTTCAAAAATTAATAAAACAGATATAACACATTTTTTAGAACGAGGAACAAAGCATAAATTTTTAAAACCAGGTCGAGGACATTCAGGATACTATGTTCATGTAGTTGATTCATTAGAAGAAATTGAACATATTATACAAAAAAAACAAATAGAAAATGAGCATAAAGAACAAGATGAATCATTATGGATATTACAAGATGCATTAGAAGATGTAGCCACATTTCATGGTTATAAATTTCATCTTCATTTTTGGATTGTTGTTGTAATTCGTGATACAAATGTATCTGTATATATGAGCAAATTTTCTGCCTATGAATTAGCTAAAGAGCAATATGATATCAAAAAAATAAAAGATCCGATGATTCATAATAGTCATAAATATAGAAACACAAAAAATGCATTTTTTCCAATGGATCTTCCGGATTACTGGACTTCAGCCGATGCAAAAAAATTAATGACAAAAATTACAAGTTCATTTAAAACTTTTTTTAAACAGCAACATGATTTTACACCACGGTACAATATGAAAAATGGATTTCAAATGTTTTCAGCAGAAATATTAGTTGATAATTTACACAATCCATATATTCAAGAATTTAATGAAAGAATAAATATAAATCAACAACTTGATATCTTAATACCCGAATACCTACATTTAGGACTCGGTGGAGCTCCTTTAAAACTTTTTACAACTTTGTATGGAACTCCTGAAGGACGTATCACACCATTTAAAAAATCTCTTACTGAATTTTATGAAAAAACATATTCATCTAATTCTAAAATTAGTGATGCATTTGAAACTATATTTCATGTAGATGTTAATTCAGTTGCTGTAAATGGTTATTTACTCTATCAAAATACAACTCGTAAAAAAACTATACGTTCTACTAAAAGTACTACTAAAAAAAATAAAAGAATAAGATAGGATGTTCCTTATAAAAGGTGAAGATAAAAATAAAGATATTATTACAACATTATTATTGTCGGTGAATATGAATAAAGAAGTTTTTTTATATTTATTTGATCATTATTTATTGGGAGATGTTGATTTTAAAAAGATTAATACAATAAATTTATTATCTGGCTATAGCAAACGAATACTAACAGATAAATCAAATTTAATGGAATGGTTTCATAAAATAAATTTTTCTGCAAGTATACGTTCAATTGTATTTTCAAAATATAATGAAACGGATATAAAAAACTTTTTAGAAAGAGGACCAAAACATAAATTTTTAAAACCATCGGATGGATTTGCTGGAAAAGATATTATTGTTATTGATTCTGCAGAAGAGGTAAAAAAATATCTAGAAAACAAAGAAGCAAAACGCTGGGTTCTACAAGATGCGTTAGAAGATATAGCAACTTTTCATCGATTTAAATTTCATCTTCGTGTAATAATTATAGTTGTCGTTCGAGATAAAAATGTATCAATCTATATTAGTAATTTTCATCAATATGTATTATCAACTGATATGTATAATGTACGACGATTAAAAGAACCAGAAATCTATGATACACATAAAAAAAGAAATTCACGTATTGCTTTTTTTCCAATGGAACTTCCAGATCGATGGACTCCTACCGATACAAAAAAAGCAATGGTACAAATTACACGAGATTTTTTTAGTATTTTTAAACAACAGCATTCATTTATTCCAGATTGGAAAGTTAAAAATGGATTTGAAATATTAGGAGCCGATGTTATATTTAATACAAACGGTAAACCCTATATTTTAGAAATTAATACAAAAATGTCTATCTTTCCTTCTCAACTTTTATTTTTTCCTGAAATCCTTCATCTAGGACTTGGTGGGGCTCCGTTAAAACTTTTTTCAACCTTGTACGGAACTCCTGAAGGTCGTATCACTCCTTTTACAAAACCTCTTACTACATTTTATGAAACAATATACAAAAATGCGTTAGAAATAAATGATGCATTCAAATCAATCTTTCATATATCTTTAGAGGAAGAAGCAGATAAATCGTATTTTGAGTATCAAAAAACGGTTAAGACACGGCAAGAACAGCAAGAACAGCAAAAGTTCCTTGTACAAGGAACTTATTCAGCAAAAGAACAAATTATATCTATTCTTTCATCGGTTAATTTAAAAGATGAAGCAATGTTACTTTTATTTGATAATTGGTATGATTCAATTCTTGATCTGAATATTCGAGACTTTCATACAATTAATCGATCAAAAGGAAATAGTAAAGATATTTTAACTAATAAATATGAACTAATGCAATATTTTTCTAAAACTAAATTTCCACACAGTTTACCTTGTATAACATTTTCAAGTTATGATGATTCATTGACTCATGATTTTTTTTCTCATGGAAGTCGACACAAGTTTTTAAAAGCTTCTGATGGATTTTCTGGAAGTGGTATTACAGTGGTAGATTCTATAGAAGAAGTAAAAAAATTTATAGAAATGTACAAACCTACGGGAAAATTTAAAGGATGGATTTTACAAGATGCTCTAGAAGATATTGCTACCTTTCAAGGATATAAATTTCATTTACGTTTATGGATAGTAATTGTTATTCGTAATGGTGTTATTTCTATTTATATTAATAACTACTATTTTTTTGTATTGTCAAAAAAACCATATGATAAAACAAAATTAAAAGATGAAGACATATATAATACTCATGAATATCGAAATTCAAAAAATAATTTTTTTCCAATGGAACTTCCCGATGATTGGACTGCTGCAGATGCACAAAATGCTATAAAAGAAATTAATAAAACATTTACATCTATATTTAAACATCAACATGATTTCTTACCGGATTGGAAAGTTAAAAATGGATTTGAAATATTAGGTGCTGATATTGTATTTGATACAAAACATAAAATGTATATTCTTGAAATTAACAGTAAAACAGGTATGACTCAATCATATGTTACATTATTACCCGAAGTATTTCATCTAGGACTTGGTGGAGCTCCCTTAAAACTCTTTTCAACTTTGTATGGAACTCCTGAAGGACGTAGTACCCCTTTTACAAAACCTCTTCAAACTTTTTATGAAACTAAATATACATCTGCTTTAGAAGCAAATCAGGCATTCTATAAGCAATTTAATACAAACTTACAAGAGGAAGCGGATCAGGCTTATATGATTTACCAATCTTATACACCAATTATAGCCAGACACACTAGAAAAAAACATCGAACTAGATAGGGATGTTTCTTATAAAAGGACAACAAGTAATTCATAAAGAATTTATTGCATTATTACTTTTGTCAGTTAATATGGATAAAGAAGCCTTCTTATATGTATTTGAATTTGAAATTACTCCAACCGAACTGTTTGAAATTCCATTTAAAATATTTAATACAGTTAATTATCTAATTGGACATAGTTTTAATATATTGACAAAAAAAGATAATTTAACAGAATGGTTTAATAAAATAGAATATTCTGCAAAACTTCCAGCCATTATATTTTCTAAATTTAATGAAACCGATATAAAACGATTTTTAGAAAGAGGAACAAAACATAAATTTTTAAAACATTCAAATAAATTTGCTGGAAGTGGTATATATGTAGTTGATTCAGTCAAAGATGTAGAACGAATGATAAAAACGACAGAGGAAGAGAATGATTATAAACAACCTGGTACTGCACGAGGTCGTTGGATTTTACAAGATACTGTAGAAGATTTAGCTACCTTTCAAGGTTATAAATTTCATCTTCGTGTTCTTCTTATTGCTGTAGTTCGAGGAAAACATGTATCCGTATATATTAGTAATTATCATGTATATGAATTTTCTAAAGAGTTATATGATATAAAACATATTAAAAAAAGAGAGGTGTATAATTCACATAAACATCAAAATTCACGAGATGCTTTTTTTCCAATGGAACTTCCCGATGGTTGGACTACAGCGGATGCTACAACTACAATGGAAAAAATTACAAATGAATTTAAATTTATTTTTAAAGAACAACATGATTTTCAAGTAAATTTTAATATTAAAAATGGATTTCAGATTCTTGGAGCAGATATTTTAGTTGATAAAAAACTATCTCCTTATATTATTGAAATTAATGCACGACCTGTTGTATATAAGATACAAGATATTTTTTTACCCGAGTATTTTCATCTTGCAATGGGAGGAGCTCCTATGAAACTCTATTCACTTATCTATGGAACCTGTGAAGGACGTAGTACACCGTTTACTAAACCTCTTCAAACTTTTTATGAAACTAAATATACATCTGATATTGCTATATATAAAGCAATAGAAGATACATTTTTAGTAAAATTTAATCTTAAAAGTTGCGATGGTTATTTACAATACCAAAAAATGCATCAGAAACGATTACACCGAACAACAAAACGTAAGTCTCGTATATCATCTATTTTAGTAAAACCACGTATTACATTTATTTAGTTTTATATTTTTTGTAAAAGAAACTTATACAGTGAAAGAATTGATACTACCGTTAAGAATTAATTTAATTCTTACGGAACCGTGATATTAAATTAATATTTGGCGGTATACACTACGCATCATATGTACCGCGCAAAATCGAAATGGACGGGATCCAAGACGTTAAAAAGGGGATCCATAAAATAGGAATATAATCCCACCAGGCTTGAGACCAAGCTCCTTTCATATACCGAGTAAAAAACATTCCTAGACCTCCAAAGAAAAAGGTTATTCCTGCAAAGAGACTGTTCCACCAAATACCGGCGTAGCCCATTTATTAGGGATGAGAATTTTTGGTTGTTATCCAAGAATCTTCATCATGACGGCCACCTCTTCAGGAGTGTAAAATAGAAGCTGGTAGTATGCTGGGCGCATCATTCCATACGTAGTGTTCCACTCGGGTACAGATCGTATGGTGTAGCCGTACTTGCTGCGCAGTTCCTCTTTGGACAATAAACCCAGAATTTCTCCAAGAATGTGATATTTGATGGCTCTGAATTCCACCAACTTATCAAACGAATCTTCATTCGAATCAGTGGGTATCTCATTGCCGATGACGAGCCCAAATGATTTAAGATCCTTCAAGGATGCGAGAGATCGCACTTTAGGAATACCCACCTTCTTCCCCTCTCGTAGAAGAGGTACAATGTTGAACCAACTTATGCGGTTGTCCAAAGAAAGAAAGAGGGAAGGTCCCTCTCCACTCAAGTGTGGATGAAAGAGTCCACTAAATCTGCGTGACATTTTGTAGGCATCCTTCTATATGTTAAAAAATAGAATCATTTTTAATCTAGATTTAAGCAAAAGATGCATCAAATATTCGTTCCATTACACGATCAAGATCAATGCCAGAGATTGAATACATCTGGCAAAAGGTAATTTCTTTTTTCCAATTGGGATGAACTTTTACAGAATAATTGTAATAACGACAGTTCTCCTCATCTGTAATAATTCGTAGAAAGGTAGAAATAATATATTCCTTTGCAAAATTATCAATAAAATCAAGTATACAACGATCCATATAGGGGGCCGGTTTTACAAACGCAACACGTGCGGATGGATACTTGTAGTAATGAAGTCCAAAGGGAATCAGCTTGACTCCCAGTTTATCAATTAGGATGCGTCTCTCCACGAAAATATCGTAGGTATGGTACACCATTCGTGTAAGAAATTCATCAATCTTTATCGCCTTAAGATCATCAAGCGTATAGCCCTTAAGAAATGGGATCAGTTTTGAGCGAAGACAATTTAATTTTATGCAAATGCTGTAAGGAATAGGATTTGCTGTTGTAAGGGCTCTGTGAATCAATTGACGCGCGGTGAGGGGCTCACGGAACTCAGTCACCGTGCGCTTCTTGCCTGATATTTCAAGAGGCATATCCATCTTGGGAAGAGGAATGAAATCAGGAGCTTCTGCAAAGGGCATAATTGTTAGAGTCGCTGGTTTTGCAACGGGGAGCTCCGCAGGAATTATTAATGCATGAGGCTCCGCAGCAGGAGGCAAGGGAGGAATTATTAATGCATGAGGCTCCGCAGCAGGAGGCAAGGGAGGAATTATTGATTTAGCAATCATCTGCTCCGCAAAATGTTTTGCAACAAGTTCGCGAAAGGAAGGATCGTTTATCATGGACTCCATTATGGGAAAGTATTTAAAATAGATTATTTTAAATATTATCTCTATCAATTTTTTACGATAAAAAGAAGAAGGAAGCTTCGCTTTCTTCTTCTTTTTCACGAGAAAAAATTTCGTTGGGTATATCCGTCCCAAAGGGACGGATATATCCTAGCAATTTTTTACGATATACCCTGGCAATTTTTCACGCATTATCAACTAAAATTATATTATGTTGAAGTTTAATAAATTTTTCAAAGTTTTTTAAAGACCATTCATATTCTCTCTTTACTTCTTCTACATCACGAGTTCGTGAACGTGTTTCTAACCGTTTTAAACTCGTTTCTAAAGGAACCGTTGGCATTACAACAATTAGTTTATAAGAAGTTCCTTTCAAGAGTTTATAAATCCATCCCAAGGGTCCTGTAGGCCCTTCATCCCTTCCTCCTGTCATTTCAACGATAATATTAGCATGAGCTTTTACAGCTTGTTTTAATACGATTGTATTTTTGTTATACAAACTTAATCCTTTCTTATTTTTTTGATATCGTAACCGATTGTACTGAGTATGATTTTTTTGATATTCTACTAATGATTCTACCAATGTATCTTGATTGATATCTACAAAGGATGTTAGAGGGGCTAATTTTTCAATGGCTTTATAAATTCGTTCACTGCTTTTTCCACTACCTGGTGGACCGTATTTCACTACAAAAAGAGGATCTTTGGAAGAGTGGATTCCCCTTCCCTGCGTAGCCAACCGAACAACCTCTGAAACTGTTAGAGCCTCCAGAGAAGTATACTTCTTTTTACGGGTTTTACCCATCTCTATAGTGGAAGCCCAATTCCTGCATACGGTAAACATTTCTGAATTCGATTGGAAGTGAGTCGAAACAATCCTTCCGCAGAAGCATTCTCTTTCCACCAAAGACGACCTGCTGCCGACATACGTTCCCATGTAGAACGAGATGTAGTTTGTAGAATTCTGTAAAATTCTACAGGAGTGGCAGCTCGTAGAAAATGAACTCCTTCCACCGGAGGGTTCAAATACCCTGTCATATCGCAACCAGGAGCAGCAATAGGAACTGTCCCAGAAGCATAATATTCCATTTCACGATGACATTTTCCACCGTATCCCGCTAAACAAAGTCCAAATTTACTTTTTCCAATTAAATCAAGATACTCTGAGGGAGAATATTTATACGCTCCTCCTGAAGAATCTATAGGACATTCAAATAATTCTACAACTGATTTCCAATCACCTTCACGATGTTTTTTCTGCACTCCATTTTCAATGCGACCCAGAAAGATGGATGTAAGAGTTCGTTCCTCCCATCCACGAGGTCGTACCATCTCCACCAACTGAGGATACCGTGGCCAATAGGACCACTTAGACTGTCGAACTTTATCCACTACTCCAGGATTTCCAATCAGAGCCAGTTGATACGAAGGCTTCTCTAGATCCATCCATTTCATCGTATCACGATCATAGAGCAGCGTAGTATCGTTCCACCAACAGAATGGCGTACGAGTTGACAGCTCGATACGGCAATAGCCACGCTCTTTCCAGAGTTGTATCATCGCTCTAAACGAATCTCCACTGTGGAGATGAATTCCAGTCATTTCTGTAGGAAGTGTGATCACTGGTAGAGAAGATCCACCAGAGGTTAATTCTTTCAACCGTGATCCCATTCCATATTTCTTGATAGCAACTCCTACATCCAGTAAGGCTTGTTGCCGACGATCTTCAAGAGGTTCACGAAATTGTTGCACTCCCATTACATAGTGAAGAGAGGCCGCACCAGCTAAATGAGCTATCTCATCTGAAATTGATTCTTCTTTTTGAAATTCTAAAATGACTGAATTCGGTTTCAATTTCCAAATCCAAGGAAATAATATATGATTCGTTTCACCTACCACCCAATCTGCTTCCTCCAACGCCCCCCACACTCGTTCCAATGTATCCGTTGGATGCAAATAGTGAACGTTCCAACGTGTTGTCGTTTCACAATCCACCGTATGAACACAATGCATTCTATAAATTTGTTCTGCATGATGAAGAGGGAGAAGAGTCTCGCTTAGAAGAAATACAATCGTGGGAGTTGTAGAGGTAGAAGAGGAAGACCACTTGGATCGCAATAGTTCAATATCTTCCTGTGTGGGACGAGATGGTAGAGTGGGAAGAGTCCAAACAGACTGAGACCAATACTGAACCCCTTCCTCCATAGGAGTACCATCTGGAAGTATGGATGTTAGAGTCGGTGGAATTAGGTAGTGAGCCTTTGAATCTAAGGATCGAATGCGTAAAATATGTGGAAATGCCTGAAGCATCCACTTGGCAGGATCCTTCTCTGCACCACAAAGAGCTATCATAGAAGGAAGATGTATCGCTGGTGTCAATGTATGAACCTTAGAACTCGCCCAAAGAGGATGATTCCAAAGAGTTGTATGATTAGAAATAAGTCCTTCAGGTGTTACAAAAAGATCCTGCTTCAGATTATACAGTGGAGGAGATGTTGGAGGGGTGTAAGGAGATAAGGTTAGTAAAGACTTTTTTATAAATCCACACTCTCGTGAAAATGTTTTCATAGAAGAATTCCATCCTACAGCAGTTCCATAGGAATTGGTTATTTCAAATAATTGAATTGCAGTTGGATTAATGTATAAATATGCATCATTGTAGAGAATATCATTACGAGCATCATAGGATCTAATTGAAGATGAATGATTATGATGTGTTTTAATAGTGTAAGCGGGATTTGATACTAGAAAGCGTTGTTTAAAAAATTCAATCGCAACAATATTATCACAGCCTGGTATTCCATATAAAAAGCGAAAAGGGTCCAACTTTATATCAAATGCATCACGTCCTACAATCCACGTATCCTGTGAATCAGGACGAGGTCCAAAAATAGTATCCCCCTCCCATCGCAGCAAGGCTAAACAAATTTTTTTACTTAGATCAATGGACCAAAGAGATCGAAGAGTAGAATCAAACCAAATATCAGAATTTGAAAAAATTAAAATTGAATTTTCTCCTTTTGGAATTCTTTCTATTGCAATTTGAAACGTATCAGCATACGTAGCTCGTTTTCCAAAAGGATGCACAATTAATTTATCAGAAGAAGGAATATCTTTTAGTGTTCTCTCTGTTAGTAAAAGAATTTGATCAATCCATGAACATGCAATATTTCGTTCAAGACATTCTCGGAGTTCACGAGCTCGAGTAGGATGCGGATGTTGAAAATATTGCGATATCCAAATAGTTCTAGGAATTACAGTATCCTTCGCATCCAAAGAAACTTTGGTAGCAAAAGAAATCTCTCGAGCTGTTACCAATTTTTGAAATCGAAAAAGAGTATACAAAACCTTTACTATTGTTTCAAGAGAACTTTCATCGTTTACTGGATCCTGTAAGAAGGGGTATTGTTTATTTAATTCAGAAATATAAAGACACGATAAGGAACAATCTTTTAGGGCTGCTTCTGCTATCTTAGTTACAATAAGAACCGTATCTTCATTTGTATAGGTGGACCAGAGGGCTGCTTCTTCTGCAGTTCGAAGAATTAGTAACGAAGGAAACATTCCTTGAAGAACTGGAAAAGATTTTACATCGGATAGAAGAGTACTCCATCGAGACCATCGGTAAGAGGGTTCAAAAGTAGGTTCAATCCACACAAGTGTTTTTGCATTTTTTGAAAGAGTGGCTTCTGATCGAATAATTTTAATAGGTTTTCCTGTGGTAGGGTGGCGTGAGATCATTTAAAAAAGTGTTGGTTTTAATGGTTTATGTCTAAAAACTGATTTTCATTTTTTTGAAAAGAGAATTCAATTTTTTTCGAAAAAAATTGAATTCTCTTTTTTACAAATAAGAAAACATTCTCTCTGGACGCATTCGTCAGAGAGACCAAGCCTTCGCGTTAATTCGCCCCCGCCCTCCGTCACCCCCCTCGCGTCCTTACAACCCCCTCCTCAGAATGAACTGCATCCGCAAGTGCGGTGCACAATGCATCTTGTCTGGTTCCGATCTTGTGTGCCCCAACCCATCGTGCGACTTGGGTCCCATTGCCCGTGCCAACAAGGGCGGCCCCTTTGCCCCCGCCCCCGCCCCCGCCCCCGCTCCTGCCGCTCCCGCCGTCGTCGTCTCCCCCGCCCCCGCCTTCGCTGCGGGAGGTGCAGGGGGAGGCGCCTCTGCTGCGGATGTCGCGGCATTAGTCAAGGAGGTCTCTGCGCTCCGCGTCGAAGTAGCTGACCTCAAGAAGGTCAAGCACTGCCCCCTGTATGGGGATGATTGCCGTCGTGGTGCAGGGTGTACCCATACTGCTCCAGCAGCCGCCCCCAGTGGCGGCTCTGGTGCCCCCCCCGCCGCCCCCTCTGGCGACGCCTCCGTTGCCCCTAGTGGCGCTGCCAAGCCCTGCACGGTTGTACCGTGCAACCGCCACAAGTACTACGACCACAGCAAGTGCGCCGCTGCCCCCGCCGCAGCCGCCCCCGCCCCCGCTCGTGGACGTGATCTCGCCGTCGCCGTCTTTGCTGCGGTGATGCAGAATACTGGCAATGTTCATGAAGCAGCTCGTGCTGCTCGTGCCGTGACCCCCCCTCCTAAGAGGGGTCGCGGTAGCTAAACCCCCTCCTCACAGCCTTTCCCCAGGACGCCGCAAGATGTGCGGGTCCTCGCGCGGTTTCACCGCGAAGGCTTCTTCTTCATCCCCTGGACTTTGGTCCTATCTTCTTAACCGCTCAAATCCAGGGCGTGTTTCTGCTGCTTGGGAGGCATACAGTTTAGGAGCTTCGCTCCCTGGTTCTCTTTGGACAGCCGCAAGATGTGCGGAGTCCTTTCTTCTTCAAGAATCAACGACGGTGTGTCTTTGTTCTATGTCCTCTTCTGGATAGTTTGTTTATGGTGTCCATACCTGAATATCGGACCGGTTCTAAGTGACATTGCGAGTCACTGATCGTTAAACGAATAGCAATTGAGTGGTTCCTTGTTATCCCTGAAAACTTGTGCAACTGGTACTCCGTAATCCAGATTAAAGATACACGGCATTTCCCCTCGCAAGTAGTAGGCTCAGTCTCCCCCCGCTGAGTAAAGCTTGTCTTGAGGGTCCCCGCGTGATCGCTGCAGTGCAAATGCGTCAAAAAAAAAGGAAAGTGTTCTTCTGCTTTGCAGTTTGTTTCAAAATCGAAAACTAGAGTGTTTTGTCCTACCAGATTGGGTAGGTTTTTTTCCGTTTATAAACTTACATTCACAATCTTTCCCTCCCCAAAACTCCCTGCAAAATAAATAGATATATTTGTTAATCCTGTTAGAGCTGTTGCAAAGGTTGTAGTGCTAAGCGTTATATCATAGGGTCCCTGCCGTTCTCGCAATACTCCCAATTGACTCAAATCTATATTGATTTGGGGTGAAAAAGGTGGTGCCCCTACCAATCCAGTAGGAATCCAACTGTAATTGGTCCAATTGGCTCTAACACTTCCACCCCCTAAGGGGGTTACATTTGCATTCAAAATTCTCAAGCGTGGATAAATATTCTGCAAGGATGTAAATAGTGTAGAATTGTAAATACGATAATCATACATTAATGTGTAATCAGCTGAAGAAAGTGTTGGAAACATGGAATCATAGATAGAGGTGGGAAACCCCCATCGATACGTATCCATAACTATTTTTCCATTGTTATAACTATAAGATCCTGTACTCAATACATTAATTAAAATAGTTCCTGTTTTCCAATCCATTCCATACAAGGCGGTTGGATCATACGTAATGCGATATTCAGAGGTATCTAAAATATCACTTACAAAGATAGCAAAGTTTCGAAAAGAAGGCAAATTCAAGGATGCCGTCGATTGCCCCCCACTCAATGTAAAAATTTGTTCTGTATACAATGTGGAAAGAGCTGAACTACTTACAAAATTCTGTAATCCTATTACAAAATTAGTAAATGTCTCTCCTGTTCCTGACAAAGTGGATTTATATAACGTACTAAACGTACTTAGTTCAATTACTGTTAGAGTGCTAAAATCGTCTAAGCTTACATTATATAATGTACTAAAGGTACTCAGTTCAACTCCTGATAGAGTGCTAAAATCAGCTAAAGCCGTTTCATAATTTGTACTAAAGGTACTAATTTCTTGTTCTGTCAGTGTACTAAATGTGAATAAGATTTCCTCATAATTTGTACTAAAGGTACTAATTACTTCAAATGTCATGGTACTAAAGTCTTCTATTGCAGTTGCTACCGGTGTGCTGACATATGCTAAAATACTAGAATCAAGTTGCGTTTCTAAATCATATATGAACTCATCATAAAGTGTACTCAGAGTTGATACAAAGGTACTAGTGAGTCCATCAGATGTACTTGTAATAGTAGATGCAAAGGCAAGTGATGCTGTTGCTAAAATATCAATTACAATTGTTGAATAAATTGTTGAAATATATCCTTCAGTTGTCGAGTTTAATGTTATTGTCAATGCACTATTTGTACTTTGCACCAATGTGCAACAAAACTCTTCTAATCCTAAAAATGATTCATAAATAGAACTAATTAGCGTACTTGTTGTAAGCAAATTTAAACTGAAATTAAGATTGAAAATAGAGGATGTATTTTGTGCAGTTTGAATCGATATATTATTAAATTGATCTGCAAATCCAATTGCTGTACTAAGAGCAATAATAGCTGTACTTACAGCAAGAGTACTAATTGTACAAAAATTTCCAAATACTTCAGTAAATGTAGATTGTACACTTATATCATAATTATTTATACTTGTATTTACATAAGAACTAATATAGGTAGATAGAGTTGAATCCATCATTGAACTCACATATTGCAAGTTTGATATTTGAACAGTTAAACTTGAAATACTTGTAAGAAAACTAGAATTGGTAGATGTTGTTTGAGCCGTATCAGTTGAAATATAATAGGCTAACGAGGAATTTTGATCCAAAATTGTAGATGCAAATGCAATACTAGTACTTATTAATGAATTATTTATAGAAGTTGAAAATCCATTCAAAGATTCCTGATAAGTACTCACACTCTGTGTATAAACCGTAGAAATAGAAGAATCCGTGTATCCAAAACTTACAGACTGAGAGCCAATGATATAAGATGATAATGTACTAAAATTAGCATTATCATAACTGCTAAGAGTAGAATAAATACTACTAATTTGAGTTTCCAATTCTAATTGAATTGTACTTAGTTGATTAATAAAGAATAGATTGGTAGAAAAACTAAAGACAGCTTGTTGAATTTGTGTACTTACCGATCCTCCTAGAGTAGAAAAATTGTCTTCTAATACAACAATTTGATTTTCCATGCCTGTAATACTACTGGTAGTATACGCTGTTAGAGTGGATTGACTTTGTCCAATTGCAGCGACACTGGTACTATAGCTAGAAAGATCACTGGCTCGTAAAGCTTGGTCCCAAAAGGTCCCTCCTCTACCATCAGCATACAATGCAAAGAAGGTTGAGATCGGAGTGTTACTATTAGTTCTTACCTGCAATCCCCGTAGCAGGAGGTTGTTTAATTGAGAGGTTGTCGTAAAGCTCATCTATTCTAATCTTATTACGGATAATTTGCTTGGTAAATTATCCGTAATAAGATTAGAATATTATGTCTAGGCAAGGAGGATTGCTACAATTAGTGGCAACAGGTCGTCAAGATATCTACCTAACCGGTAATCCCCAAACTACATTTTTTAAACAAGTCTACAAGCGACATACTAATTTTAGTATGGAGACTCAGCGTATTGTTTTTGAAACAGCTGTTGATTTTAATAAATTGATTACAACTGTTATTCCTCGCAGTGGAGATCTCTTGACTCAACTGATGTTAGAGATTCAACTACCGTATATAACTCCCAGCGGTCCGTTGCCTGATGGATCAACTCCTCCTGCTCCTACCACTCCCGATACTTCATGGGTCAATGGTATTGGCTACGCTATGATTGATTATGTGAGTATCCTGATTGGTCAAGTAGAGATTGATCGTCAATATGGAGAATGGATGTATCTTTGGAATCGATTAAAGACACCTGGAGCAAAACAAGCTGGATTCAGTTATATGATTGGAGCACAAGAAGCCTACGATGAATCCTCGCAGCATGGACCTCTCCGTCTCTTTGTTCCATTAAACTTTTGGTTCTGCAATAATGTGGGGTTAGCTCTTCCTCTCATTGCTCTTCAATCCACTCCAATTCGAATTTATATCAAATTAAGAAATGGTAATGATATGGTTTATTCAACTGCCTATGAATCAAATTGCAATTTTAAAACAGCAACTCCTCCTGTCATTACCGATATGACTCTATGGGGTGATTTTATCTATCTAGATGTGGAAGAACGTCGTCGGTTTACCTCTAGCAAACATGAATACCTCATTGAACAAAGCCAAATTCAACGCCGTGTAAGTATTCCTGCTACTTCTCTCTATGCCAATATATCTCTTAACTTCAATCACCCATTAAAGGAAATTGTATGGGTCGCTCAACAAGATCGTATGCAAAGTTTAAAAGAATGGTTTAATTATGGCTCTCGTACCTATACCGAATATCCAGTTGTTAATACGGATATTATTAGTACAGCATTGCTGCAATTAGATGGATATGATCGATTTGAAAAACGATCTGCTGCTTATTTTAGATTAGTTCAACCTTGGCAATATCATACCGCTATTCCTAATGATTTTATCTATACTTATTCTTTTTCATTAGCCCCGGAAGCCTCTCAGCCACAAGGAACCTGTAATGCAAGTCGTATTGATACGATTATTCTGCAATTAGAAATGAATCAAGCTATTCCACAATATGATTCTGGAGTAACCGTCTATGCAACAAATTATAATATTTTACGTATTGTTGCGGGGCTTGGAGGCGTCCTTTTTACTGTATAAGGGATAGGAAGATGAATGAACATCCATCCAATTTTGTTCATTTGATGAGTGATGTTGAAGTATGGAAACACCCTGACCGTGATTATTTTACATTTGTAGTACTATCTATTTTTTTAGGATTTTTTGGTGTAGATCATATTTATTTACGATCTTTTCCAACTGCAATTGCTAAAACACTTGTAAATTTGTGTACAATAGGACTATGGTATATTTGGGATTTATTACAAATTTTTAGTGATGGAGATAGAATTAAAAGAGAAGGTTTAAATTCTCCATTTGATTGGGTAAAAGGAATTGGGCGCGGTGTCTTTAAACAGCCAGGCGATTCTTATGTGTCTCAAAAGGATTATGTCTTATACACCATTTTAACCTTTTTTGGATGTCTAGGAGCGGATAAGTTTTATTTAGGATATTATGGCCAAGGACTTCTAAAACTAATTAGCTGTTTTAATATTTTTCTATTTTTGTTTGGATGGTTTTGGGTTGCATGGGACTGGTATCATGCTGTTTTTACAATGAGAACAGTTATGACAGAAGGAATTTCTTCACCTCTTCCTTATTCATTCTTCTTTAATCCAATTAATGCAAAAGATTTGTTTGAAGTTCGCAGTGCAGAAGCTAAGGCTCCAATTCAGAAACAACAATCCTTTACAGATTGGTTTAAAAGTTGGATTCCTTCTTTTTCATTTCCTTCCTTTCCTTCCTTTCCTTCTATTTCTTCTTTTTTACCTGGAATGGGAATATTTAATGAATTATTTGAATTATTCAAACCCCTTTTTACAATTGGAAAAGCAGGTGCTACACTCGCATCTAGTATTAAACAAGATGGAGAAAAGATTTTAGGAGGGGCTTCCAGTACGCTTCAGGCTGCTACTGATCCTGGAAAATTGGCAACTTTGGCGGCTCAGTCCGTACCACAGATGCCACAAATACCACAGGTACCCCAGATGCCGCAGGTACCACAGGTACCCCAGATGCTACAAATACCACAGGTACCGCAAATGCCGCAGATGCCACAGGTACCCCAAATGCCACAGGTACCCCAGATGCCACAGATGCAGATACCTCAACTACCAAGAGGAACACAGGTAGGAGGAGGTCGGCCAGAAGGATCCGGCCTAGGTCCTGTTCTAGCTGGTTCTGTAGCAGCTCTCTTGTTGGCAGGGGGTGCAAAAGGATTCTATGATTTTATACGACGACAAGTGTAGGATGTTTGAGTTGACGGATCAAGCCCAATTTGAAGAACGATGGAATTGGATCGTAGGTACAACATGTCCTTCCGGCCTTCGTCCAGGAGATGGCGCCATGTTAGTCTATTTTACAGCGGCTTGGTGCGGTCCTTGTAAAGCTCTCGATCTGACAGCCATTGATCGCATTGCCTCCCTCTATGATCTTCCTGTATGGAAATGCGACTATGTCGTCAATGATTATACCGCTGGTTACTGCAATGTAAAATCCTTTCCTACCTTTTTAGTCATTACACCAAAGAAAATTGTATTTGAATTGAAGTCTAATGTTACTGCCAAGGTGTGTGAGTTTATCCATACTATTCATGGTAAAAAATGATTACAATATTATATTTAAATACATCTATCATTATAATTTCAAAATGAAGTGGAAGGATACAATTGAAGAATATTTATTTTATTCTACACCTACTCCCAAGCATACAACTCATTTTCACATGGCTTTTCTGCTTCTTCGAGGCAATATTGTTGCAGTTTCAACCAATCAAATTGGTTCCCGAAGCCGTGGTGCAGGATATTCAGAGTATACTCTTCATGCAGAACGAGCCGTTATGAAACAAATAGATGTGTCCCAGTTAAAAAATATGACTCTTGTTGTGATACGATTGGGAAAGAATGGAACATTTCTAAATAGTAAACCATGCCCTGATTGTCAACGTGTTTTGAAGAAATATGGTTGTAAAGTTTGTCACTCCTAGATAGAAATGAGTGTAGATCGCATGGCCGAAAGAAATATTACGGAAAGCCGTCAAAATATGCAAGACCCCTCCAAGGGTCCCATCTGCCCTTTGTGGCATTGGGATCCTACCGCTGTGACTCGTCACATCCTGCCCCCCAAGGCCATTGAACGGCCCACCTTGGCAGAAGATCCTCGCTCTTCCGTTAAAAATTGTACTCGTTACAGCCCCTTTGAACTGACCGCTGGACAAGGTCAGGTCCCCCTTTTTCCAGGAGGAGCCCCTTCCATCTCTATGCCCTATGAACAATACATGGAGAATGTACAACGTGAAAGTGATTTGTTTCGATTGGATGAAGATTTGACACGGTGCCCTCAACGTCGCTACATTCCTACCAATCCCGATCTGTATAAACGGGCTCCTCTTCGTGCTACCCCTTTGAAAACACATTACCCAAGACCGTTAGAGGTTCCCACCCCCGCAGGATGCCGGGAGGCCGATGATCAAGCCGCTGCATCTCGATCCAGCAGATTATTTTTTAATCCTACTCGCTATGATCGCATGGTCACACCTCGTCAAGATCAGGCTAAAAATGCTCTCCAATATCCTTCAGGTCCTTACGCGTAACTATTCTTTTTTTCAACTATCAAAGAAATGATTTCTGTGATAGTAGAATGAGCAACTTATACCGACTTTCCCCCGTTTTATGGGAAGGAAGTGGCAACGGCTATGGAACCTCGCAAACAGTATATGCCATTGATAGGATTCCACCCCCTCTTATATCCTTCATTTCCTGCACCACACGAGATAATAGTGATCCAGCGGCTTATTGGGATTCTAAACAATTTAATAAACTCAAATCATTGGATCCATACAATGTTAGAGGTGGAATTACTTGGTTCAATTTACCAGGATGGTTGTCCTTTGTTTCTACCTATGGCTACACCATATCGCCTCTAACATCTGAATTAACTCCTTTTAAGGATGTCTATATTACAGGTCCGTAGTTACGTAAGATCGTGTGGAATGTGTTTATTGCATCGACCGGTAAAAAATGTTTTAAATTTCGGATTATAAGCTATAATATCTACAGCAGTATATTCTTTTGATCTATCGTATTCTTTTATAATTTTTTTCATATCATCCATGACCGATGGATCTTTGTTATATAATGTAACCATTTTTTTCAATCCTGTAATATATCCATATTTATGAGCTTTGTATTTTTCATCTGTCATTTCATTATATTCATGTAAGAGTCTTGAAAGATTTTCAGTAATAATGTTATGATACCAAAAGGTCATAAAATCGGTGACTCCTTCAGACCAACAAGAATTGTCTTGAACACTTGGAATAAAAAAATGAAAGAGTTCATGAGTTACAATATTTCCAAAAAAACTATTTAATAGATCAAATGTTTGCTCTTTTTTAGGAAAGCCAAACATTTGCAATCGAAGTTCATAATTTGGATAATTTTCATTCGTATTTCCACCATATCCCTTCCGTTTATCCTTTCCATCCATTTCCATTATAATTGTAAACTTTTTGGGATTGTATGTAACACCAAATTTCTTTTTAATACTATAATATAAACTTTGAATATACATTTCAAATGTATCTTTCGAAATTAAACAATCAAATTTTCCTTTGTAGATAAAGTGAAACATTCTACAAGAAGAGTATAAAATTAAAGAAGAGATGCTTCTAACGTACTTACACGAGACACCAACCGTTCAATCAAATCAAATGCAACTGGAATTAGTTTTGGATAATTCACTAACTTGATGCCATTTTTATCGGTAAGAACACATTCGGGCAGATACGTTTCTACTTGTTGCGCAATTAACCCCATATCTTCTTTGCCTGTATTTTTCCATGTGAATCGCTGCGCCTGTAACGAAGGCAGCAAATCAAATCCATACTGAGCGGGTGTAATATGATCTTTTAACTGGAAATCGGAATAGGTTAACACTTGTTCAGCATAGACAATACCATTTACTTCAAGAGCAACACTAGGACTAGAAGTTCCTAAATTAATTCCTACAAAGTTGGTGGATGTATCAAAGGTAAAGATGGGGCTGACATCACCCATGATGGTGGAGGTGTAGAAGGAGGAGGTACGAATTTCACCATTGACATGAACAAATCCATCAAAGCCACTTTCAATACCGACTTGTACGGTGTTAACAAAAATAGAACTGACGCTAATACTAGATCCAATGGCAGTACTAAAATTAAGGTTATTTACATTGATGGAAGAGGTATTGATTTCAGGACCTCCTCCCCCACCACTTGTACTAATATTGATACTACTCACTGTTAGAGAGCTGATGACCATTGAATCCGCAAAACTAGAAAGAAAATTACCAAAGAAAGCTTCTAAATAATTTGTACTGATGCTACTTGCAACGACTGTAGAGGTCATAAGACAATCTCCCATAGCAGTACTGAAGATGACACTACTTACATTCAAAAATTCAACATAGATAGAGGAGGTTGTAATAGAAGAATCTAATACACTTGCACCGGTAGGGCCCATATCGCCGGTAGGACCACGATCTCCTGGTGCACCAATGCCTCCCTGGGCACCGGTAGGACCGGTGGGGCCTTCATCTCCTGGTGCACCAATTTTCCCTGTTGGACCTTGTGCACCGGTAGGACCTTCATCCCCTGGTGCACCAATGCCTCCCTCGGCACCGGTAGCACCTGTGGGACCACGATCTCCTGGTGCACCAATGGTTCCCTGGGCACCGGTAGGACCGGTGGGGCCTTCATCCCCTGGTGCACCAATTTTCCCTGTTGGACCTTGTGCACCGGTAGGACCTTCATCTCCTGATGCCCCCACGCTACCAGTAGCACCTTGTGCACCAGTAGGACCTTCGTTCCCTGTTGCTCCAATTGCACCAGTCACCCCTAAGCCAGTAGGACCGGTACTTCCAATCTGCCCTGTTGGCCCAATAGTACCTGTTGCCCCTGTAGGACCTCCTACCGTTCCGTTTGCATAAATAACAACCGATCCATTATTACTAAAAAAATCAATACCAGCTCCTGCTTCAAATTGAAAGGTATTAAATACATTGGATGCAACTGTACTAAAAACCGTTGTACCTGATGAAAAACTCATGGAGTTGTAGGATCGTAATACAGTTGAAACAAACCCTGAAATATCACTCCAATAGGTACCACCACGCCCATCAGCATAGAGAATTTGATTTGCCGGAATAGGGTTATTAGTATCAGTACGAAAATTTAATGAGCGTACCATTAATTTATCATATTCCTTATTTTGTTCTACTTTTCTTAATGTTTGGAGCGTCGTTATGCTCATTCTACTAAAGAGAACTAAAAAAATATTAAATTTGTTTTAATTCATTTCCAACAAGTTGACCAAGGTACCTACCTTTTCGCGAAGGATCTGAACGATCCTTTGTGATATCAGCCTTATAGACCTTGCCTGTATCTGTAACAATGCAGTATTTATTATTAATTATATCAAGTCAATCCTTCTTGGCGCCCTTGATGACCTTGCGGCCAGTGGCAGGAGCGGGAACGGGCTTGGGCTCCTCGGCAGGAGCCTCCTCCTCAGCGGACTCCTCGACGGGAGCCTTGGCCTTGGTCTTGGAGGCGGCGGGAGATGCCTTGCTCTTTGTCTTCTTTGCTGCAGCAGGAGGCGCGGCATCAGATTCTGCAGCGGATCCCTCCGCAGCGGATCCCTCCGCAGCGGACTCTTCCGCCACAGGAGCGGGAGCGTTGTCGGCCTTCCACTTTGCAGCGAATGTATCATAATCACTTGAATTCTCTTTCTGCATTGCATCGGCAAACTTATTTACATTACGATTTCTGAAGAGAGGATCCTTCTTGCCAGTCTTGGTCAATGCCTTCTCCTCGGCCTCCGTGTAGTCCGAAGGGTACTCGTAGGTATCGAGGCAATGCTGCTTCCATGCCTTCTTCAAGGCGGCAGCAGCCACCTGGGCGGCATTAGGAGTACGCTTCTTCTTCTCCTTCTTCTTGCTAGATTCAGTATTACCAGCCTTCAGGGCAGCAATCTCTGCAATCTGAACATCATTTTGGGCCTTCAGGACTTTAATCTCACCCTCAACGGCAGTAAGACGGGCAAGTACGGTTGCAAACTCTGCTTTCGAAACGCTCATCTTTTGTTTTGTATTTATTATATATATTTATAGAAATGTTTTTTTTTCAATTTTTATCGAAAAAAGGAATAAGGGGCTCTGCCCCTTATTCCTTTTCACGATGAAACATTCCTTGCAAAAATCAAGTTCGCAACGCGAACTTGATTTTTGTGAAGCAATTTTTATCGAAAATTCCCATGAGCGCTTTGCGCTCATGGGAATCCACGTTGGATAGATCCAACTGCAAAGCAGTCGGATCTATCCTAGCAATTTTTATCGAAAATCTCTGTGAGTAATAGGGAATGAGTATACTTACTCCATCTGTACTATTTTATACAATTCATTTACCCAATGCAGATACTATTGTAGGAATTCTTCCATTCCTTCTGTTTGGAATGTTATTATTAACAGCTTTCTTTGCATCGTTTATCTCCTATCAACAATTTTTGTTTATTCCCGATGATAAAACACAAATTGTATATTCTGATTGGTGGATATCATTAATTCCACTTGGATTATTAGGACTTATACTTATACTACTTATGTTTATAAGTATGTTTATAACATCTCCTGTTACTCGTTCTGTTCTAAAAAAATGAGACTCTTTAAATATAGATTCTTTAAATTATAAAAATGGCAACTATTCAGCTTGTAAAAGCAAGTGTACAAGGAACCGTTTATTGGATTGAACAAAAAGATGCGGAAGCTCGTGTCTATACCTATACTCCAGACAGCTCTTTCTTACTCTTTCTAGGAATTCTAGAACGATCAGAGGATAAACAAATGATGAGCAAATCAGATGGATGTTTGGCTGGTTGCCGTATAAAATTTCGACCGGATCTTAAAGAAGCTCTCGAGCGATTTTCTCATACGATACTCGCTCCTCCTCCGAGCTAAACGACCATTTATACTTGTGAATTGCATTAAATGTACTTACTTGTATATACATGGACATATCTCCACTCTTTTTAATTCGTTCTCCCTCCGTTATCGATGTACTCAACAAGAGTCCACTGGAAGGTTGTGATGTTTCATAACTAACTTTTGTATAAATTGTACTCTGTTGAACAAATTTATTACGTTCTGGTGTAAAATCAATGGTTGGATATTGAGCAGTATGGAGTACCCGTCCCCGATTATAATCTAACTGATCACTTGTCTGTAAAAAGGTATACCACCGGGTTCCAAAATTCCCAGCATTCATTCTCGCTCGTATTAAATAATCACAATTTTCAACTGTTTCAAACATATTCCACTGCCGTCGAAGATTATTAATCTCAGCAGGAGTTTTATATTTATACCAACTAGCATTAAATGGATATTGGGTACGAGTACTCATTCTATAGAAGGAATATGTTTGCAATGCAAATATATTCCTTACTGTATATTAGAAAATGGACGATGTACTTATACTTTCGGTAACTATAATTGGCTTTATTTATTGTTTTATATTTGCACTAGGTTCTGCAAAATTATCTTATAAATATAATTCAAATAACGGTTCTTCTTCAGGATTTTTATGGTCTATTCTAGCCTTCTTTTTTAGTAGTTTCTATTATCCATTTTATGCACTTGTACTAGATCGCGATTGATCCTTTACTTCTTGTTTCAATCGTTCCAAATATAAAATAGCATCCATCAATTCTTCCTGAGTATGAGTAATCCAATCCAGGACTTTGAGATCCGTCCGATCCAATGTCACTCCATATTTTTTTTGCCCGACCGCTGACCGTTCCAAAAACTTTTTAATTACAGCATCTACAATGCTATCACCGGAACTCATGATTCTATATTCAATTTCAATAAGCTTAAGTAGAGATGACCGCGGTTGAATTATTTACATCGGTTGCAAATAACCTTCCAGCTGCTGCAGCAACACTTGGTACCTATTTAGTATTTAGTGTTGGATTCTTTCTAATCAGTTTGTTTCTCTATTCATATGGTGCAGCTAAGCTATCATATGCCTATAATACTTCCGTCGGATCTTCGAATGCATTTTTATGGTCCATTTTAGCTTTTTTCTTTAGCGGATTCTATTATCCCTTTTATGCTTATTTTGTTAATCCTGTAGGAGCTTCTCCTGCATCAACCCTTCCTTCCCTTGTAGGAGGGCGTAGAAGAAAATAATTACTCTGCAAACATTATTTTGCAAAGACCATTCTCAATTTCCAACACATTCCACGATTGTCCATAAATTTTTAAATAGGCTGTACGATTTCCGCTTCGGTAATCATACGGAATAGAATTTAATGTAATGTAAAAAACAGGCCGAGTGGCACGAGTTACATTTAACGTCCCTGCAGGTTGCTTCTCTTCCACCCCTCCAAAGGACATCGTATAAATTTCATCCAAATTAGTTCGAACATGTTTCCAATACGGTATAACATATTTATAAACATCAGTAGAAAGAGGTTGTACTCGATCTAGATTAGCAATATTCAATCGCACTGATGTTAAAAAGGGAGAAGCATCTGCAGCCGTATATACATTCAATAAATTACTCATCACCGATCCCTGTGATTGTACAGCAAAGAAGAGTTGTGAAATAGGTCCAATCAAATCCAATCGTAAAGGAAGTGTTACAGGTGTTACAGTGGCTAAATTAAATTGATTGTCTTCCAATGTAATTAACTGTTGTTGCATTTGAACTATAGGAATTTGCCAGGAACGAGATTTTAACCAGAGTCGAACATCCTTGGGAACATAGACCTGCACCGCTTCTAAACTTAATCCAGGAGCTGCAATTTGATCCCTCGCTAAAATCACTTGCGAGGTATCCACCGGTCCATTCTTCACAGCTTGAACAGAAAGCCCAAACCCCCACGGGGGCTGAAACTTTGTTCCAGCACTCGAAACAATCAACTCCTCTAACGGTCGTATCAAAACTCGCAATCGAAGACGCGTCCCTGATAAAGCTATCAACGGCAACCCAGGCGATTCAGCAATGGGAATGGGAACATAATACGTTGGAGGTGTAGCACTTCGTCCAACCGCTAAGACACTTTCATACCGAAATCCAAGGGATGATCCTAGCGCAACGGTTTGCACATCGGATCGAGTCTGTGCACTTATCCAAGCCAATTGCTCCCCCCAAAACTCCTGTAATAAAATTTGATCATTATATAATTGTATTCTTTCTAATGCATAATATCCTACTCCATTCACATACCCCAATGTAGAACCATCCAGTAAAGTAACCAATCCTGTTGGATTGGCTGCAGCTGCTGCAGAAGGGAGCCAGGTGGGTAACGTCAAACGTAGCCTAAGATCGCGTATTAAATCACCACGATGTTCAATCGGAAATTCCACCCAATTTCCAAAAGCTCCTGCATTGCGTGGCTGCGTTACATAAATCTCCTCCGTAAACGATGCACATTTGCTGTAAAGTCCATTAAATAAAGATCGTTTGGCATCATGGGTAAAGTAAGTATCTTTCTTTCCCCGTGAGACTAATTCTAACAATCCTCCATTTCGGGTCGTACTCATCCTATTGATAGCAAAGTTAAATTACACTATTTACAACCGAATAAAATTGATTTCATAATTTTCAAATAAAGAAGAAGATGGTGGCGCCCACTGTCCTCTACGATGAGAGGAGTGTTTAACGCCATCCTGTTCCTGTACAGACTACCTTAATGTGGTAAAACCAGGAAAGAAACTAATGCTGGGTGTAACCCAACCGTTATTTCTACCAAACTACAGAGTGATTGTTGTCTGCCATTAGGCGACCTTTTACTACTGGTCCACAAAGGAAGATCGATGGCTGCGGCGGGGTTTTCCTTTGTGGAACTAAGAATGAGTGTTTTTTGCGTTTTTTTCATACACTCTCCGCCTTTCCCAGCAACTGTGAATTGGCCAAGATAATAGCAGCGGCTCCTCCCATGGCCAACCAAGACGGTTTTTCACCTTCAAAAAGCCATCCAAATATATACGCCGCTACAATGCCAAAAAAGCTCAAAGCTGAAAACGCCACCGTAGAAACATTTGGAATGGTAAAAAATCGTATTCCATATCCTACAAATCCAATAAATAAATTGAATAAAACCATAGCCAACCCTGACGTAAACGTCAGGGGACCAGCTTCCCCTTTCCATAGTCCACTCAAGGCCAATCCTCCCCATAACAAGAAAGAACCTCCATACATTTCTAACATCCGTTTCCAGGGGAGAGTTTGTTTGGGAAGATCACGGAACCACATATAAATTCCAGTCTCCGTTGCAGCTGCTAACAATGCAGCTGCAACTCCTATCATATTCCACCCTGCTTCAGAAGGTTTTGCTAACATAACCGCTCCCACCAAAGCAACACCCATCCATACCCATGTTAGAGGTTCGATCTTCTCTCCCAAGGCTACAGAAGCTGCTACTAAATTCATCACAGGATAGGTATAAAATAATGCCATTGCATTCCCAGCTGTTAGAGTTGAAAAAGCTTTGTAACTGGCTCCTACATGGACCAAGTTTAACAATCCTCCTGCTAATAAAATCAAGGGGGATAGATTTGTTAGAGATTGTCCCATGGCAAGAGCCATTCCCATCGCGGCTATTGAATAAATACCCATCCGAAATCCTACCTGTGTAAAAATGGATGCATCTGTCTGCTTAATCAAAATAGGATAGGCTGATAAAACAATTTCACTTACAAAAACTAGCCACTCATACATTCCCCTAGTAAGGTAAAACATAAAGCATTAAAACCAATGAATGGATAAATGGCTACCTTTCCACGATTGGGAGATTTGAGTGGATCCTTGTTTCAACCCATTCCCTCTCCGACGCCGTACAAGTTAATCGGTTCTACAACTCGTCCTAGAGTAATGATTACCTCTGTAAAAATTCCGGATGAGCATATCTTTGCTAACGGTCTTTTTCAAAATGTATATATTGTCTACTGCATGTTGGAAGCAATGGGCTACGAGCCCTGGATGTTGGTTGAAAATAATAAAAATCATGTAGATGCAAAAGTTCATAAGAAATACAGAATGTTAGATTTTCCAGAATACGTTGCAAAACCTTTTGGAATTGTTGCCTATATTGAAATGGCCATGTCGTGCGATCCAAGCATCCGAAAGTTTTTTCGTTCTATCGGTGCTAAAACAGTAAAAGTCTATCTTGGAAATATTTTAAATATTGATATTGAAACCATTACATTTTACCGTGGTATGAACTTTAGTCATCATATTGCTGGTGAACTAGATGAGATTTGGGTCAGCCCCCATTATGATTTTCATACCGATTATGCCTCCTCTGTCAATAATATTCTAGGAAAAACACGAATTGCTCCTTATGTATGGGATCCTATGTTTATTGAAGAAACAGGTACTAAATATAATTCGGATGATGTTCCTTCTCAACGACCCTTTCTCATTATGGAACCCAATATTTCCTTTCAAAAATGTTCTCTCATTCCCATTATGATTGTAGAAGCCTTTCAACGTCGCTCTCCGTCTCTCGTAGGAGAGATTATAGTTATCAATGGAGCAAAACTTCTTGAAAATGCATATTTTAAAGAGAATGTTCTGCCCTATTTGGAAGTGGCTAAAGTAGGAAAACTAAAATTGGTTCCTCGTGCAAATGTGGTTAACCTTATGAAAGCAGTTCCTCATGCCATTGTGGTGCAACACCAGTGGAATAATGAATATAATTATTCTTTCTTGGAATTTATGCATATGGGCTACCCGGTCATTCATAATGTAAAACGATTTCAGGAATACGGATATTATTACGAAGGAGGCAATTTTGAACAAGGTGCTGATAAAATTCAATCAGTAATTAAAGATCATGATGCTAATAAACATTCTTATGCTTCACAGATAAAGCAGCTTACTTGGCGATTCTCCATCCATAATCCTGATAACCATATACGATGGAATGAAATGCTAGGAAGTAAATCAACAAGTATAGTTGCAAAACCAGTTTAGTATGCACCTTCATATTACAGACGTTTATTCAAAAAGTCTTGTATGGATATACTCGGTTCATTTAATATTACTTTATAGACTTGAATAATATTTTTATTGCTAATAAGCATGAATAATAAATAGGCTATAATTAAATATAAATTGTTCATCATGTTAGAAATTGTTAGAACGGGCGGCAACCATAAAAACGGAAGACTGTGAAAAAGAATTACAATAAATATTAGTTTCCACCAAGATTCTTTAACAAAACCATATAAAAAATGAAATGTTCCACCTAGGGCAGACATAATATTCAATGGA
>Ga0114974_10000166_pt1 | contig 58068 bp, 76 predicted proteins | sample S_130206_EF_Meta_FD_87318 | JGI IMG/M metagenome (GOLD analysis project Ga0114974, IMG submission 87318) | Freshwater microbial communities from Lake Simoncouche, Canada to study carbon cycling - S_130206_EF_MetaG | ecosystem: Environmental > Aquatic > Freshwater > Lake | place: Lake...
ATTGTTACCTAATTGACCCCGAGCATTATATCCCCATGCTGATAATCCACCATCAGTTCCAACAGCAAAAGTATGATAAAAACCACACGCAATAGCTGCCACAGGTGGTAGATTGATCTTTATGGGTACAGAACTATTAGTTGTGGAATTGTTACCTAATTGACCATAAGTATTATTTCCCCATGCTGATAATGTACCATCAGTTCCAAGTGCAAGAGTATGATAAATACCATCTGCAATAGCTGCCACTGGTGGTAGATTGATCTTTATAGGCACATGACTATCAGCTGTGGAACCATTACCTAATTGACCTGAATTATTATATCCCCATGCTGATAATGTACCATCAGTTCCAAGTGCAAGAGTATGATAATCACCAGCTGCAATAGCTGACACTGGTGGTAGATTGATCTTTATGGGTACTTTACTATCAGTTGTGGAATTGTTACCTAATTGACCATAAGTATTTTCTCCCCATGCTGATAATGTACCATCAGTTCCAAGTGCAAGAGTATGGCTAAAACCAGCTGCAATAGAATGTTTCGTATATATCACAATATCAGAAGAAGTTATGTATTTCCAATAAACATTCGAATCATATGTTATATAATCATCATTTTCTGTTAATAAATAACTAGAACTAACAGATAATGATACGAATTCGCTTGTTATGCTTCCAACTATATTTGATACAACACATGCATAATCACCACTAGCACTTAATTGTACATCGTCTATTGTGTATGTATTATTAACGTTTCCTATTATGTTTCCGTAATATCTTTTTATCCATTGATAATTAATAGGAGCGGTTCCGGATGTATTTGTCGTGAATGTAACAGTATCACCAACATACGCCGATGTGGACAATGGTTGTAATGTAAATGCAAGAGTTTTATTTGTAAATACTTGTGATTTATTACTAATGATTGATCCGGCTATATTAGTGAGAACACAATCATAATTGCCTTCGTCTGATAATTGTATATTATTGAAAACTAAATTAAAGGAATGCCCGTTAGATATTACAGAAGATCCGTAATTAATACCATTTTTTCTCCATTGCGCTGTTATTGGCGTGGTTCCCGTACAACTTAAATTTGTTGTACTATTTTGACCCGTATTTAATACTATATTATTGGGTTGTGTAACTATTTGTAATTTATCGTAAACAAATAAAGATGCCGATGAGCTTGTAACTGATCCAATTAAATTAGAAACAACTGCATAAAAAACACCTTCGTCTGCTTTTTTGGTATCATTTATAAACAATGTATTACTAGACGATGCATTATATAAAATATTATTTTTATACCAAGTATATGTTAATGGAACACTTCCTGTCGCAGAAATAGATAACGATGTGGTTGTTGCTGGAATGGAACTTAATGATACAATATCTGTTATTATGATTGGTTTAAATAATACAATCAGATCTACTGAATTTGTATATATCTCGTGATTGTTATTAGAAACTTTACAAACATACGATCCATTATCTCCCGGTTGGCATGATAAAAAAGATAATATGTTTTCGGTTTTGCCATTTAATAAAACATTATTTCTATACCATTGGTATGATATCGGACGGCTTCCCTTGGCTAGTGTTTTGAGTTGAAATGATTGATTTGATGAAACAGTACCACCAATTGGTTGTTCGACAATAAACGGAGGAACATATGATATAATATGCGTGTGTTTTCTAAATCCTCCGTTTTTTATGAACATAATATATTATTTTAATACCCAATTGCTTGCCAATATATTGCATGGGGTTTAGTAGTACTCCATGATACATCCACCGAAGAAACCGAAGGTGCCTTAATTAATACAGATGCATGATTATCCGCACTAATTGGATCATGATTAGTTATATTAACATTAAAACAAGAAGTGGTGAATCTTTTAGGAAATGTAACAGTATACCATGAATTCGCAGTTATAGAAATATTACTATAAAAACCCCATTGCATTATTAATCCACTAGGTAAAAATTGATATCCTCCTGATAATAATGAAGCACTAAATCCATTTGATAGTGTGGATATAGAAGCTGATAATGCAGACAACTTAGTATTAATAGTGTTTATGGTAGGAGAATATATATTACCAAGAGCAGAGATTGTATTGCTTATATTGAATACTGGAGTTTTTGCATAAATTGCAGTTCTGTAATCCATTGTTAATGTATAAACTCCGTACCCAGTTAATGCTCCATCACTAATGATTGTTTCTGTGCCTTGTCCAGATATAAAGTTTGTGTACGTGCTATCGCGTACATGTAGGTTTTCACAATAAAGATCTCCATCAAAATCAGCAGACAAAAAATGTAATCCAGCACTTGTGCTTAAACTTCCGTTAATTACGAAATCTCCCTGAAATGGTTCAGTGTGTGAAGCAATTGGGTCCATCGCGCTATCAGGAAACCCATATGAAGATAAAGTATGATGATTCTTTCTGTGAAGTTTATCATGAAAACGTGCATTGCCAGCCATTCAATTATTTAGTCATACCATAAATAATTAAGATGTCTGATTCTACTAGTAATTTTTATATAAATGAAGCATTTAATATTAATTATGACGTAACATGGTCATTTATGTATAGTATTACAGGATCAAATACGTCTAGTGGTGGCTTCTCTACGTTTTTGTTTGGCAGTTCTGCCTTAGAAGGAGGCGGAACCTATGCTGGATTGGGATTTGCTCCGTATCAAGCAACACAAGGAGTAAAAGATGCAATTATAGGAGTAATGTTTGATAGCAACAACACAATTACAATAAAAACAGCGACCACATTCACAACAATTACTTCATTTTCGTTGGGGACTTTGTTATCTCCTCTTATAAAAACAACTGATGTGTTTAATACAATCAGATTTAATTTTACTGATGCTGCACAAACCTTAAAAATATCAGTAAAAAATAAAGAAAATAATAAATACATAGACTTGGTTTCAGTGAGCACTGGTATATCAGCAAAAGATACGGATTTTTGTAAAGTAGGATTTTCATATGCTTCACCAATGAGTCCCGGCAATTCCAAAATAACATTCAAAATAAAAGATATTCATATACAAGGAAATAAAGCAATTCCAACTACGACATACAAAAAAAGACCCGATTTGGTAACAGATTACGAAACTTTCTACATTTTGCAATCACCATTAAGTGGAAAAATAAACATAGGAATTCCCGATCCTATATCTACGGGTTCGATTTTGTATAAATAATCTTATGTCTGACTCATTTATTAATAAATTAACCGAATCATCGACGGTTAAAAGTAACGATTTTACTGTTTTTGATGTAGTAGACACAGGTACGGGCACATTCAACACTAAAAAAGTATCGTATGCTACTATATCTAATAAATTAACTACAGATATAACCGCTAGTTTACAGACAAAAATCAACACATTACAAACTAATTTAAACACAGTTAGTAATTCGATAGCAAACAAACTAGATAAAACTGGACTATTGTTTGGTGTTAATGAAAAAATGACGGGTACGTTGTACCTGAATTCAAATTTATCGGCGATGGGACTTTCCCATTTCAATAACAATTTGAATATGCATAATCACAAGATTATTAATTTGGCAGATCCAGTAGATGATTATGATGCAGTTAATTTTAAAAAATTAAAAGACTATACTTCGGGATTTTCGACTCCTGATCTTACAGCATATCTCAACAAAACCACAGGTGGTACGATGTTGAATGATATTATTTTACCATCTGCTGTTACTACAAATGTACTTGGCGCGGTACACAAACAATACGTAGACGGAAAAATAGATAATAAATTTGTTCCATTGGCTGGAAATGTTGGAAATGCCATGACCGGATTGCTTATTTTAAAAGAAGACCCCAATTCGGGATCATCTGCACAACAAGCAGCTACTAAAAAATACGTAGATGATAAAATTACAGGAGTTTCAACAGTAGACACAACTCCGTTTCTTAAAAAAGATGGAACGGTTACGATGGATGTTGGCAAAAACCTAACATTAGGAACAGGAATCGTTCCTTCTTTGGATTATCATGCAGTTCCTCTAAAACATCTAAATGATAATTTTCTTAAATTATCTGGAGGGACATTAACAGGCTCTTTGATTTTGAAAGGGTTTTCGGAAAAATCTTCTTCTGTTACTGGAACTGGATCAGTAACTTTAGATATGAACGCAGGCAATACGTTTCCTGTTAATTTAACAGGAAACATTACTGGATTTACATTGGCTAATGCTCCTTCCGATTCATTCAGTATAACAATGTTTATCACACAATCTTCGGCATTTACTGTAGCGTGGAGTATCGGAGGTGTTGCTGTTAAATGGGCGGGGGGTATTGCTCCTATTGTGACTACCACTGCTGCAAAAACTGATGTGTTTTGTTTTACTAAAATTGGATCTTTTTGGTACGGATTTAACGGTGGACAGAATTTTTAATACAAAATCTAGAAATTCTCTTCTACCTTAAAGTCGTGATTCATAGCAGGGAAACGCTGCTTTACATATTTTTGTAGAGCAATTGGTTTGATCCATTTATTGTTCTTATCCAAATCAACTTTAGATTTCTTTGCCTGTTGATCGATCAACTGCATTGCTTCTGCCAGACAAAGCCAACGGGAATATTGATCAACAGACATTATATGCTTTTGTTTTGATTTGGTAGTAACTGATATATTTTTGATCATACAAGGAAAGATTTAGATAAGAACCCCAAAATTAATGTATTCATTTCATCTGATGAAATATCAATATTATTAATAATAAGTAATTCTAATGCAGTGAACATAATATCAAAATTCTTGCGTACTGTCAAATTCTTTACGTTATCTTCTCGTAATTTATTTGTATAAAAATCACGAATCAAATGCAATAAATTCTTTAGAACTTCATTGCCTGATGAATTTGTGACGCGGCACATAAATGCCGAATCATATACATTCATCAATTTTCTATCTTTGAGAAATACTAATGATTTTAGTTCGTCTTTTAAATTCTTAGTATTAACTTCAGTTGTTTGGACTTGGGTGATACTCGATGGAGTATTCACTGCATTTTGCATTTCTAATGATGTGTATTCCATAATTATTCTTCTTGTTGAATTTTCTTGTATGCTTCGATCAATGCAGCATCTGCTGCTTCTAAATTCACGATTTCTGTTTCTAGAAATGTACGGGCACTTACTTCTACGGAAACATTTTTAGAACATTCGCCACACTTAAATGCATTATCTTGATTTAGTGTGATAGGAACGAACATTGTCTTGTTCAAGTGGCAAGGACATTTGATCTCTAGTCCTTGTTTGGAAAACTCACGGATTCTATCATTCTTGATTTTTTCTAAATTAAGTTGTATGTATTTCTTATATACATTATATCCAATAATTTGGATAACTGTGAAACATACAAAGTATTTCGAAAAGCTAATTAAATCACTAGAGAACGGCAATGCGAATCCCGTGCTTATCGAAAACAAAATTACAAACGGTACTAATACATTTAACATTGTGGAATGATACCACATTTTTTATACTAATCAACTGAAAAGATTTCTAAATATTCTGGTATATCCATCAATTTAGAATTGATATAATCTATTCTTTTAATAGTCTTACGAATGGCTACTTTTTCAGAATCTTTTGTAGAAGGATTCTTTAGTGCTTTGTCGAAATCAGTTCGTAGACTTATAGTCTTTTCAAATATCTCGAACAATCTAGCTTTGAATGTATCAATTTCAAAAGGAAATACGGCTTGTTTGCTGGGATGAAACGCATCAGGTTTCGTAGGAACCGACATCTGATAAAACGGTTGATCCGAAGATCCCGGTCCCACACCAGCAACTTGCCTCTCAGCATTAGCCATTGTATCTTCTCTTAAATTTTTTGTTTTCACTACATTTATTTACCAAATTTGACTAAATAATCTCATGAGTAGTAATCTTTTTCAAAAAGCATTCGTTCACGTATTACACGAAGCTCCACAACCCGTAGCACAAGATCCTTCTGAATTATCTGATACAGATGCCATGCAACAAACCTTGGATAAAGGTACTGATCCCACAGCATTTGATGTTGATGCCAGTGCAGCAGCTGATCATATGGCGGCATCTACAAAGATGCATTCCAACATGGTTAGTAGCCTACAAACATGGATCAACCAATTAGAACAATTCTCTAAATTTCTTAATGGAACTGATCCAAGTTCCATGCAAACAAAACTAAAGAACGCAGTACCTGATACACTTTTTGATAAAATCCGTGTAGCAGAAGCAAAGAAAATTGCTCGTGTTTCTATGGAAGTTACATCCTTGAACGAAATGCTAAAGGGTTATCTAGCAAGCTCTTCCGATGCCAAATTTCGTGGAATTTAAATTTTAGATAAGATTACTCATTACAAAATCTGTAGAGATTTCATATGATTTTAGTTTCAAAGCTACGTCATTGAAATCTTTACAGATTTTTCCTATTTCTTTAGGCCACATAAAGACCTTTTCTTTTAATTCTAAAAGTTTTTTTGTTTTATTAAATGCGGCTTTGTCGATCCACTGAGAATCCAATACCCATATTCTTTTGTGAAATGGATGTTTGTTCATTTGTTCTTCCTGACAATTAGTAAATAATTGATAAGAACTTTCTTGTATTCCTCCGATTGCTATTCCATTTTTAAGAAAACACGAATTAATCGGTCCTTCAAAAATAAAAACATGATCCATGTTACTATCAATTTGATTTATATTAAAGATAGTTTTATCTGATCCTATTTTAGACATGTATCGGGGTTTGTATAAATTATCAGTCTCTAATATAGTTCTGGATTGATAGTATACTATTTTTTCATTTTCGTCATAGAAAGGTATGATTAATCTATTTTTATGCACTCTGTCAGTTAATGACACATACAAAGCTCGTGGACGATTTATAGCTTTGTCCAGTAATCTATTTTTTACAAACTCAATAGATTTCTGGATAATCTTGTTGTCTTTATAATAAGCAACTTGTTTTGGATCGAATATATTTATACAATCCTTGGGAAGTGTTTCCGATTCAATTTTTGTCTTTTTCTCTTCAGTGATGTTGATTTCCACCACAACATCTCCACTATCTTTTAGTACCTCATTAATAGTGGTTCCTGTTACATCAGATACCCACTTCAATGGGTTTGCGGAGTATCCGCAATTATGACAATAAATTAGGTTCTTCTTCGGAATGAAAAAGAACCTTTGTTTCTTAAGCCAACTGGCTCCTTCCCTACACATGGGACAGGAGCCTTGGTATGTATTAGCATACCTATTTCTTTTGGGTCCACCAGCAAATTGATAAAACTTATTTACAACATAATCTTCTGGCAAGGACGACATGCTTTGATCATAACAAAGCTATAATGACTTTTCAAGAACTATCTGCACTGAGAAGTAATGTCTTCACGAGTGGCAGCATCAAGAACTTTCACCATACCCTTACGGATGAAGGCACCAGAAGCTGGATCATACCATGCAGCTTCGACATAAATCTTATCTCCGTATTGGCGTTCAACAATCTTTGGTTCGCATGATTGTCCACTGATTGGTGATGTAATTTTAATTGGGCGTACAATATCCATATTACCTATTTAATGAATTTTTGTTATATGTATATTGTTTTTCCAAAAGATCGTATACATCTTGTGGAATACTGTCCACGATTTCTACGATTTCTTGTTCCAAACCAAATTTAAATTTATCTTTTGGTATATGCCTGTTGTTGTTTTTGGGGATAGAAAGAAATCCATAATTATCTTCATTCTCTTCCACAAAAACAATCATTTCTCCTACATATGCTCCGGTAGTTATAGCATATGCTTGTCTTTTAATTGGATGAACGATTGACATTAGAATGCTCCGTTGCTTCCATTGTTCACACTAAAAAATAATCTAGATAATGCTGTTTGTAATGCATCTGCATCCATTTGTGTTCGAGCATTCGTGATAACCAATGGTTCGTTATTTAAATTATAACCAATCACAATAAACGAACGAAGAAATTCTTCCATGGTAGATACTAATGCTTCTACTTCTAATTCATTTCGTTCTTCTCGTTCTTCGATATTCTTGATGATTATTTCTTTTAATAATTTTTGTATTTGATCATTAACTGGATTTTTTGCTATCTTAGTTTTTTTGATAGGTTCTTTTTTCTTACGTGGAAGTTCTGGGTTTTCGCTTTCAGTTTGCATTTGTTTTTTGTTTCCCCTTAAAAAATGGACTATCTTCGTTGATTGTAGGAATTCCTTTATCAACGAGTGTTTGTACTATTACTTCAATAGATTCTGTGTTTATTGAAAAATTCTTTGGAAAGTAATTTCCTCCGTCATTAAATTCGAACATAATTTCATTATTAAAATTCTTGTTTGAATAACATGTAATAAAAATAGAAGTATTTCCCGGATCAATCAAGATTGTCCATCGACGAGAATCAGACATACTAAAATTCTGAAATACTCGCAGTACTCCAAACTTACAATCACGAAGACGTTTAATAAAATATCCCGGTGTTTTGATTTTATTCTGTTGTCGTTTGTTTAAAGTCATAACTAGATGGAATATGCCGTTGCCGTATACTTTAATTTGTACTTATCGTCATCCACATCAAAAGCAATAAAGCCGACTTTGGTATTTAATCTAACAAGCACATCACTTGTCTTTAAAAATGAAATATTTCTGAATAAATCAAAATTAAATGATAATGCCTTTTCAATTGCAGCACCTCCGTATACATCGGATATTTTAGTTGAATAACTATCAATGTTATTTTTAGACTTATCAGTCAATTCAGCCAGTACATATCCATTCTCCGTGCTGATGTATATTTTATTACTACTGGTAATAAAAGTACTGCTCTTAATAAGCATATTATAAACCGATATATTCAATTTAAATTCATTATCAAATTGAAGTGATTTGATCTTTTCGATATTATAATTTGGTGATTTTACAATATTGTCGTTAATCAAATGGAACTTAAACTTAGTTCCATTTGATTTATATTCCACACTGTTGGAATTAATCACCAGATCAATCGTATTATCAGCGATACAATCAAATGCCTTTATGAATTTCTTAATATCGGCAAAACTTAGGTTTACGTTTTCGGTAAAATCAATAGTTTCTACATCAGTACAGACCGAATACAGACTGAAATTAGAATCGGCTGTTCTATTTAAATTATAAATAGAATTTTCTTGAACTGTAAGTGTACACAAATCATTAATTCTTGATACGGGATGCAAGAATTTCTGTGTAAAATTTGTCTTATTGAGAATTCTCAGGATCATTTGTTTCAAGCAATGCTAACACCTTTGACATAGTAATGTCGAGCCTTTTAAGACGTTTTTCGATATCATCGAGACGCTTATCTATAGCTAATGCAGTAACACTATTATCAAACGAGAATTCCAATTGATTTGTATCAATCTTTGGTGCTGGTTGATTGTGTTGTTGATAATTAGGCGAATGCTGTACTGGTCCGTTGATCGGGATATTACCTAATGCTACTTGTTGCTGTGATTGTTGAGCATGAGGTTTGATCGTATCCACCATGATTTTTTGTGCAAGACTTTCAAATTCTTGCTTCTTTGGTGTTAACGTACTGCTGCTGGAAATAATTCCACTGTCAAATTGTGACACTTGATTGTAGGTATGTCCCAAAAAACCTATCAAGGTCTTTTGTAGTTCTGCTGGTGAGATTTCGTATTCGGGTAGGTTTTCTTCGTTCATATGAGATTAGTTACAAAAAAATCCCGAGTTTTCTATACTCGGGATTTTTTATTTTTTAAACTTTTTAAGTTATTAGTGTAGTCCCTTTAGGAGGGCTTCTACCATTTCATCAGAGATTTCTTCTTTACTAGAATCGGTGGTTTCTTTTGTTTCCGCAACAACTGCTGGAACTGAAGATTCAACTACACCTTCTTCAGTCTTTGTCTTGCCCAAGAAGTGCAGATTCCACATATCTGTGATTTCTGCTTCGGTCTTTACTTGATTGACCGCAGTAAGATCATGCACAGAACCATAGATTTCTTCTTGCTTGTCGTCAGAAAGTCCAAGATCAATTGGCGAAGTAAAACGACTGCTGTTATATGAAGTCCATTCACCTTGCTTCTCGACCTTCAACTTGAAGTTAACTCCCGCAGGTGATAGATCAAACACACGAGCGCCAAATTCATCAGAATCATCACCATCAATGGCCGACTTGATCATCTTATCAAGCATCTTGCCATAACGGAAGATCTTTACAGTTCCATTGTTTTCTGGATTGACTGGATCATCCACAACATAAACATTAACGAACCACTGTTCCTGCCACTTTACTGTTTCTGCCTTGGACTTTTCTTCTGCTGAACCGTTCTTTAGAAGACGAAAACGTTCCTTGGAAATTGGATCAGGGAGTCCGACAGTCTGAAGACTCAGGGTAGAAACATACTGACCAGTTGTGTAGCTATTCCAACCATGTGTATAAAAATGGTAGAATGTGTTCTGTGGTTCGGTGAGATTAGGAAGAAGACGCAATACATATGTATTGCCTACCTTGAACTTTAGGATTTCCTTATAAAGAGGATTTCCGGAGGAGGTCTCGCTCTTGGCGATTGCTGCCTTGATTGACTGGAACATTGATGGATTATAGGTCATTGTATTTTATTTGTTTATAGTGTTTGTTGTACTTTAGTTCTTCGTAACGTGGATGATCTTATCAGTTATTAGTTCCGAGTCAAGCGGTTTTTGTGACTCTTTGAAGATTTTGTACACAGCTATAGCTTTTTGCGTGGTGTAGAATTGTAGCCTAAATGTTTCTCCTTCAGGATATACTGAATAGGGAGCACGGAAAAATTCAGAAGGATGAATTTCTTTATGTTTTATAAAAAAGTAAGATAGTTTCTTGAGGCAAAGCTCAGTGGTGCTATCAATCTTTGAGAAGTCCTTCCGCAACTTGTACGGTTGGTTTTTTGACTTTCTTGATTCTTTTAGGTGCTCGTTGTAAAGGGTCTTTTCGAAATCCGTACACATTTTTCTTAATTTTAGTTCCTTGCGTTGAGTTTAGATACTTTGATATGTATTTGCTCTTTGAAATTGTTGAATCATAATCAATAAAAAATTTAAAAAGATCGTAGTCGTTATCTATTGTTAATAGATACTTCAATAAACTCTTATATGTTTCGTTTTTAAGGATTAATAGAAATATATTTGGTAGATTTAACTTTTTGCCGTTGATCATGCACATCATGCTACAAAAACACAAAAAGTTATGGCGATTTTCTATTTTTTCCGAATTAGTTTCCATGTATGGATTTATTCGAAAATTCAATAAAATCCACTATTTGTACTCTTGAACGAATTTATCATTACTGTCCGCCCAAACTTTATCATGCATAGATAAAAGTCCCGGTGAGCTGTGGACTACGTGTATGGGATACACGCCAATTCTTAAGCCTTTTCGATTTGCATCAATACAACTAGCAATATCGTAGTGATGGAACATATAATTTTCATTAAATTTCCAATCTGTTTTATTAATAGAAGGAAGATGTAATGCCAAAAATAACCCGTCTGCTATTGCTACTCTAGCAGGAGTAGGACCGAAAGCCGTGGTCATTGTTTGGTTGTTATTGCCAGCAGGATGAGCTACTTCTCCTCTCTGATGATTTCTTTCTGTCATCAGATGCCATAAGCCAATTTCATTTATACGTGGATTTAATCCACCTGCTAAACCAATAATATCATAATTTAATTTTGATTTGGCTGTTGATAATTTTTCGTATAATTTCAAATCATCGATATAAACATCATCATGAACACATACCAGAAACTCTACATCAGTGTTTCGATATTCTTGTATTTTTCTGTTATATACAGTAGGCATTCCCTCTGTATTTTCCCAGACAATATCTAATTTTATATTAGGATTGTGTAATCCATCGGTATAAGCACGATATAGTGGTAACGTATTAGCTTCTTCTTTTTGCTTTCTAGTACATGATACTATTACTAATTTCGGATTCATAAATAAATTTTATCACAAATTGTAAAAAAATCAATAAATAATGTTATGAGTATATTAAATCGTCCGGGTTGGGCTAATAAACAAATAATTAACGAAGGTTTATTACATACCGATGGTCTTAAACAAAGAATAGCAAATCTATTCACCCGAACTTCTTTGGGTAATTCTCCTACTTATGTTGTGGGTAAAATTGCTGATGCTCTTCGTGATGAAAAGGGAGAAGAATATGATATTAACACCATAGCTGATGAAGATATCATTCGTATTGCCAGTTCCGAATCCATCACAAGAGGAAAGTTTCATCCTGAATTGAAAGACGGAATAGCTAATTCCCGCCAAGAAACTGAAGGCGAAATCTCGGATGTTCAGGATAGTGGACTACCATCAGATTCTGATGATGACGATGATTACGAAGATTTTTTTGAGGACGAACTAGACATGGGAGATGATCAAGACGAACCTCAAGAAGTAGAAATAGAAATAAACGCAACACCTAAATTAAATCATAAAAAAGAACTAGAATTCAATTTTCAAGGAGACACAGAAGATGCAGAAGAAGTAGATACTTGCGGATGCGAAAAAGAACAATCTCCATTTTATAAAGAATTCGCTAAGAAAAATATTAATAAAATTAAGCACCCATCTGATTTAAAAATTAAACAAGAAAATATTAAATTATCTCCAACCGAAGTTAATCGACTATTAAAAGAAAATTACGTAAAGTCTAGACAACATAAATTCAAACTAGAAGAAAAATACAAAAACTACAAAAACTACTAAATGTTAAGGGCCACCTTTTTTAGGTGGCCCTTTTTTTTACCCGTGTAGTATCACGTTACCTCGAAAGTTCTCTTTCAGAACTAAACTCTTTGCTATATCTAAAATAGCAATAGGAGACATATTTTCCCAGTTCATTATTCGTGAATCTGCTGTTCCTACTTTAATAACAAGATAACTACCTTCAGTGTGTAATGCTACTACTTTTCCGGTTTTTGCAAACTCAGAAAACAATAGATCCGATATATCATTTAATTTTAACATATTTTATAATTATTCCTTTTCTACTTCTGCTTCTAGTTGTTTAAGTTCCGCATCTTGACTTGCCGAATATACCCATTCTGTTTTAATCCTAGATTCTAACAACGGAATGATCTTTTCTTCCCAAAACTCCGAGTTATTGATAAATGTCTTGGCATATCCAATTTTATCGCCATTGAATAAATAGGTCGAACCCGTTTGTTCTATAACTCCAAGACCAACTGCCAATTCTAGTAATCCATGATATTTATCAACTCCTGTATTAAAAGATAGATAGATTTCTGCTTGTAGATATTGCTTAATAAAACGATTTTTGGCTGTTAATGCTCTTAATAGGATACCAACATAATTCCTTTGTAAGGCGGCAGTAGAACCTGTTTCTGATTTCATTTCATCTTCTTTTACAGGTTTCCTAGAAATCTGAACTGAAAGACTAGGCATATAAATAACGCTCTTTCCTCCAGACATTGTTTTGATTAATGAAGGATGCATGTCACCGGGATTATCATACACGTGGTTCGTAATAACAATTCCAGTTTTTGTGATTGCTGCTAATTGAGTGCATGTTTGCAATAAAGATTTGATAGCTCTTGCACGGGTTCCCATATCCACAGAACTCGAATCCTTTTCAATTCTGTTATTTTCAATAGAACTCTGAAGATTTCCTAGCGAATCAATAGCAATGATAAACTTTCCTTCTAGTTTATTTTCACGCACAGCAGTCAGAAATTTATGAATACTATTCCTGCATTGTTCTACATTGAATACGGGAACATACTTAACTTTGGATGTATCTAATCCTAGACGTTCTGCACTTTCAGCATCAATAGCATTTTCTGTATCGAAAATAACCGCAGTGAGTCCTTTCTTCTGTGCATTGGCAAGAATTTTCTGGATGAATAAACTTTTTCCTGTTTGTGATTCACCAAACAGCATGGTTACTCGGCCCATTGGGACTCCTCCCTCTTTTAGTTTTCCACTCATGATACCATTCAATACATAAGATCCCGTATCAATCCAAGAATCTACTCGACTCAAACTAGTCTTATCCAAGAAGGAAGCAAACGGATTTCCTTCCTCCAGCGTTTCTAATACTTTTCGAATGTCTTTGTCCATAGAGATACATCATAGCATCTTTATTGCGATAAGCAACAAAAAAAAAACCCACAAGAAATACTTGTGGGTTTTTCACAAACAAACTTAATTATTCCTTCTCATCAAACAACTTGATCACTGATTCGCTCGAAACTTCTGGAGTTGCTGGTGCGGCAGCAAATACCTTGGTATACTGATCTAGTAGACGAGCATCGACTGATACTTGACCAAGAGTAATGGTGGCTAGATTAAACGACCACGAAGTGCCATCAGCACGGGTGCTCGGATCAATGAATTCTCCAAAGAAAAGAGGAATTAGCTGAACTTGTAGTTGTCCGTTTTGTGCTTGGGCCACATTAATCATTGCTGGGTTCTTCACAACGAGACTGGTGTCTGATGTGTTGATTTCTTCAGCAAGGATGTTGCGTCCAATGGAATCAATAAATGTAGTGATTTTCATATCAGTAATAATATTAACACAATTAATTCAGGTTTCAAGTAAAAAGTTCGTCTAATGTCATGATTAATTGTTCAGTGGGTTTTCGTGGAACCCAGTTCATAACATTATAAAAACGTTCAATACACTTATACATATCCTTTTCAAACATAACATACATGTCTGGTTTGAAGAAATCGTTAAATTCCACAGGATATTTGTTTTTATAAGCAATCGCATTAATAGAATACATATTAGGAGTTTCAAGATAGAAGTATTTTATCTTATCACCACTCACTATTTTCTCATATTTCTTGGTTAATCCCAATTCATCTAATAAAAGATTATAATAATAAGCAGCCTTGACATGACAAGGCATGCCTTTCACAGTTTTAAATCCGTCTGATTTTGTCGAATATTTCTCTAAATTTTTGATACCAGACAACAAAGAGATTTCTCCTATATCCATCTGAACAAACTTATCATAAGCTTCTTTGAAGATTTCATTAGTAGATTTTTCTGATTTAGTAAGCACCATGTTTTGAATAATCTTCTTAACATAAGGCTTGATTGCCTTGGGCATTGTGGTGCGTACAACCTCTACACCAGTATACTTCCAGCTATCACACGAAATGCCTTCTTTGTCTAATACATGAAATACGTATCGTTTCTTTTCCAAGAAAATAGCCGAATCACACATAAGTTCTCGCTTGAATTCAAAACGACAATCGTTTGTGTTTAATGTAGTTTCCGCCCATTTTTTGATGTTATCGTTGATATAATTCTGAAGTTTATCTGCAACTTCATAAGCTTGCTGAGTAACTTTTCCGTTTTCTGAGAATTGATCGACTACTAATGATATCAATACACCAAGAGAATCTGTATCACCAAAGATTAGTCCTTTTTCGATTTCCGCCTCATCTGTTATGTTTGTATTTTCACGAATGAAATTTTTATATAATTCTCGGGCTTGTTTAATAACTGCTTGTCCCGTTAGTGTAATAGATTCAGCAATATCAGCATCACCAATTGCGCAATATTTATTGGCAGTTGCACCGTATGAAGAATTTAAAATTCGCTTGATTGCTTGTTGTTTTGTATCTAATTGATTGATTCTATTTTTTAATAGTTTTTTGTTTTCTTCTGATGCTGTTTTTATTTCAATTTTTAAATCTTTTAGAATTGTACGTATCAACACACGTTTCTTATAAAATTTATCAACCAAGTCTGATAATACTCCTCGTTTCTTTTGAGTGAACATAACTTTGGATCTAGATATTGTGATCTTTTCTTGTTTAATAAATTTACTAAACTCTGTGGGTTTCATATCCACAACAATTCCATCAGAATTACGAATAGATATATTATTTGGTTCAATAGAAATAATCTTTCCTACTTTTGTTTCGGGTGATGTGTTTAGTGTGATCATTGTATTTGGATACAATGAATTCGCATCAAATGTAACAATACCTCGATGATGACCCACGATAGGTTCTGCTACATATCCTCCTTCGAAATCACGAACATCTGTATCATCTACTACGGTTGTGCTTAAACGTTGATTACGTTTTCTGGCTTCTACTCCGGCTGCTCCGGTAACAACACTTACTGTGCCTAGTGCTGATTCGAATGTGGTACATCCCATATAAGATAACATTCGTAACAACTCAATGTATTGTAACCGTTCTTCGAGTTTTACTAACAAACGAACGTCTTGAATATTATAATCTACGAATGTATCCCAGTCATTCGTCATGAATTCATATAAGCTTTGTTCTCCGTAATCTAGTTTGTTCTCATCTAATTCTACCTGACCGATAAAATCTAGTTTATAACTTTCTCGGTTTGATGGACAAAACTTTATGTAGATATCCATATAATCCACACAAGAAATACCTTCTATTCTATGGACTGTGTCCATCTTACCAAATTTTCCCATGAATGTTTTTGTGTGTCTTCTGTTATATGGAGATAGACTATCGGCTTCTTCTTTACCAAGAATTCGTTCCATTCTATTGACGATATATGGAACATCATACCGATCACTTGCCCATCCCGATAGAATATCTGGTGGATTTTCTTTGATAAAATCTAAAAATCCTTCAAGTAATTTCTTTTCGGATTTACAATGTCTATACTCTACATCTGATTCTTTGTTGTTATATGGACCAACACCCCATACGTGATAGGTCTTTTGAATAGAATCATAGATCGTGATTACATTGATTTCATCATTTGGATCTTCAGGACTAGAAAATCCATTTGCTCCCACGGCTTCAATGTCTACGAAATGAATTTTTAAGGGAAATTTAGTAAAATCATCGGTATCATTATACTTCCAAAACATATCAATCAATACTTGTTGTACTGGATTGAAGTTATCAAACAACCGTGTTAATCCTCGTTCTTTGATAAATTTATGTTTATCAAACACAGTCTCAAAAGATTTTTTACTTACCTGTGTGTCAAAGATACTGGTTTCTTTACCATGATTATCTTCATAATAAAAATAAGGACGGCATTCCACATTTGTTACAATCGGAACACCGTCCCCATCCCAAGTATATACGTCAACTGATTTTGTTTTATAACTGTATACTGCGTTTCGATACCCAAACATTTACAAACAATACCACAGCCTACTTGTTAGTTCAAGGATTATATCGCTTCAAATTGACCCGTTTTGGATCACCAAAAGGAAGTGTGAATAATTCTTCATAACATGCCAAATTCTTTTCGTTTTCTAAAAACCGATCTTCAGCAACCTTCCTACGCTTATAAGAACTATTCTTATAATGTCCCGCACGACGAAGTTCTTCTTCCATCTTGTACAACATCTCTTCTCCTGTCTTGAATTTAATTTCAGCGTCTTTGTATGTGCACATATCCTGACACACTGCTGGTAATCCATATGCACATGCTTCGATGTATTTCAGATCACTCTTGGAACGATTAAACGGATTATCCTGAAGAGGAGCAACCATCATCTGTACTCCTAATTGATGAATCTTTGCAGGATAATCATACAACCTCTGCCATTGATGAAATTCGATCTCACCACGTTCAATATACGGACGCAATGCCAAAGGAAAGGCACCCATAAATACCCATTGGTATTTGTGACGACTATCAATTATTGCCTTGATAACATGTTCGAAATCGTCTTTCTGACCAATTCGATTCTCAACATCAAAATGTGCGCCACTGCCAGCGTAAAGCACACGAGGCTTCTTTTTATTTTTGTCATATAAAGCATTTATTCGATTTGGATCAAAATAATTCCCAATCCAGAATTTAGCAGGGAAATTTGGAATTACTGTGATTTCTTTCTTGCCTGTTTTCTCCTGATACAAATCTCTCATGTGATCACAAGTAACAGTCACTTCGTCACACATATTAATAATATCCACAACATTGTTACGAATCTCATCTGATGTGAATGCTGTTTTGAACTTATTATAATCAGGAATATCTTCACGGAAAACAACATCATCCACTTCGTAAACAATTTTAAACCCAACTTGTTTCTGAACTTCTTTAAGAAATTTGACGAATTCTTTCTGTGCAGATGTTGCCTGACGCTGTATGCGGCAAACACTTACATTAAAATAGAATTTTGGATCAAGTACCATTACAGTGGAATCACACACCATCATCTTGCCTTGATAATTCAAAAGATGGCTGACCCAACCTAGACGATAAAGACCACATCCACTCATATCTGCTCCGTATTGAATGACACGTTTTAATTGAGTTTCTGCTGGTTGTTCTTGCTTTTTGGGCTCCTGTTGTTGTTGAACTCCCACAGGAACAACAGGAGAAAAATTCTGAAAAGGTTTCGGTGGTGTAAATGTTGGTATCATTTAGCTTTATTTAAAAATGATACCAACAAAGTCAAGATAGACTAAATAGTATTTTTGTTTCTTTTTTTGTATTTGTCCGGTATATAATCTTTCCAATTTGTTGGTACTGATTTACTCATCAAAACTATATCTTTTTCTGGAACTAATCCCGCTTCTATTTCGTCATGACAGTTGGGGCATACTATGGTCAGATTCGAATGATTATGCGGATCTTCTATTTTTCTTCCTCTTATATGATGCATTTCTATACTGCATTTATTCCATCCACATATACTACACTGATTCAGACCGAGATCTTTTAATAAATCTTTAAAGAAGCTTGTATTTTTTAAATCATACAAAGAATTTATATTCTTTGCTATTGTAGCATGTCGATTTTTCCCTTGATTGTTATGTTTTGCCGCACAAGATTTACTACAAAACATATTAATTTCTTCTAGTGTTTTACTTCTATTACATTTTTCTGTTTTCTTTTGCACAAACTTTTCATATGAAATATTCGTCAAGCATACTTTACATAATCTAGGACTTTTTAAATATTCCTCTTTTCTGTCATATGCTTCGGCTTTCATTCGATATGCAGTACTACAACCTAAACTACAAAAATGATTTCCTGATTTATTTATTCCTCGTTTTACTCGTCTTTTGTGGGTTTTTGCTTGATCATCCGTTAATTCTTTTGAGCAAAATACGCAGTTCATTAGATAAATGGATTATAATCAATTCGTTTTGTTACTCCGTCCTTCTTTTCTAAGAATATGACTTCTCCTGTTGCTGCTTTGATACTCTCTTTTCTGTGAGAAATAACCAGAACGCATTCATCGTATTTTTCTACACGATCTTTGATAATTTTAGTAATATTATCAATTCCTTTTTCGTCAACACAACTATCAAATAGTTCGTCGAAGATACTTATGTTATAAGTAACATCACCCTGTAATCTACGCATATCCATAAAAGTAAACAAACATGCGAAATCGATAGCCTTACGCTCTGCTCCGGAGAAATTGTTGTACGAACATGCTTTGTTTTTTTCATTTACAATTTCTTCTTCGAAATATTCGTTGAAATTACAAATACAATTTGCATCTAATCTCGTAAGATAATGACGAATTCTGTCGTTAAATAACAAAAGAATCTTCTTTACAATATACGACTTCACTCCTTCTTCAGATACAATAAATTTTACTGTATCCATGAGATTCATTTTATAACGAAACTCATTGACTGCTACTTTTAGCTCATCAAACGAATCAGATGTTTGTAAAATATACGGATCAACTTCAGTTACGATAGACTTTAGTTCTTCTATATCCCCATCTAATTGAGATAACCAAATATCTAATTGTTTTATTCTGTCTTTAATGCTGTCTTTTTTCTGTTCATTTAATAAGAATTGATTTAACTTATCATTAAAGTTATCAATAGCATTTTCCAGCTTTTTCTTGGTTTGCTTGGAGGCTTCAAGCTGTTCTGTGTTTTGTTTTAGATTTGTTTTATCTTGATTAATGATCTCCTGAATCTTTTGTTTTTCTTGTTGGATCATCTGTTTATCATGTTCTTCGATTGGACGAACACACACAGGACAAGTAGATTCAGAAGTTCCGATTTTCTTTAGGTTTGCTTCATTCTGAGAAATAACAGAAACCAAACGATATTTTTCTTCATTTAACGAAGTGATAGTTTTTTCGGTTTTTTGTTTACCTAGTTTTAATTTCTTAATATTTTCTTTTATCTCTTCTAAATTTTCCGAAACTTTAACATCAATTTCTTGAATTAGTTTATCCTTTTCATTAATGTTTTTGGATTTCCGTGTTTCGTATACTGAGATCTTTTCTTTACGATTACTCAGAATTCTGTCTTTCTGTATAATCAAAGACGAAAGATTCTTTTCCGCATCTTCCATTTTGGTCAATTCAATTTCATATTCTCGTTTTGTGTCGTTGTATTTCTCACGCACATTGCTCAACATCCTGCTGAATACGTCTAAATTAAAAATACCTTCAATGAATTTACGCTTCTCCACTTTGGATTTAGCCATGAATGGAATAGTATTATTCAATGTCATGATCACACAATTCTCAAAAATGCTTGGAGTTGCATTGATAATTGTATGAATAACTTCTTCGGTGTTTTTGATGCTATCTCGTGTTATGTCTTCTCCATTTTTACGAAATGCTAGTTTTGATGGATTGAGAGTACGATTTATTACGTATTCATCTTTACGATTTTCAGATACTACTTCGAAATTTAATACAACTTCGCATACCCCCGTAGTAAATGTATTAGGTATGAGATCTTTTTTAAGATCACGAATAGTCATTCCGAAGATGGCAAAATATAAAGCTTCCATCATGGCGGATTTACCAAGTCCATTTTGGCGATCAGATTTGTCTCTGTTAACTCCAGTTACAACGTGAAATCCTTTTTTGAATTCTAGTTCGACTGGTTCAGTTCCGAAAGATAAGAAATTCTTTATCGTTATCTTTTTAAAATTTACTTTTTTCATTAAACAGTTTTGTTGTATAGTTCGATTGTGTAGTTGATAATATCTTTCTTATTACTGGCATCCAGCATGTCTATAAATTCAATTATAGCCTGTTGTACGTCAATTCCAGAGAAGTCTCTCTTTTCTTCTTCTAGATCGTAATCCGATATGTTTGCTTCGTACTCAACATTAAATTGAGTAGGATTTAATGACTTCAGAGCAGTGATTAAAAAATCTGCATCATCTGGTGAAATTCTTCGATCAATTTTCAAACGAACCAGATTGTCTTTGAATTTATTTTTGACCGATGGCGTGAATACTTTCTCAGAAATCAATCCAGATAACGTCATATTGTAATGTTTTGGCGAAATCTCATTCTCCGTAAACTCCATATCACTGGTTTTCAGATCTAGTGTGTAGTAGCCTTTTACTGTTCCCGAGTCATTGAAATCCATCTGGAATGGGTTTCCAACATACAAAACCCTTCCATTGTTATGAATCTTTTCATCTTTTAAATGAAAATGACCAGAAATAACCAACGGACTCTTCTCTAAAATTTCTTCAGCAAGAAACCCATCATCGCATAAAGAATACGAATTCATTCGGAAATACTGAATTTCGAAATGTCCGAATGTTATTTTTGCCTTGGGAATATCCGCAAGTTTAATTCCCCAAGGAATGAAATTAATATCAATACCAAATTGATTTAACAATAGTGGTTTATCCACAATAGTGATATTGGGCCACTGTGCATAAGGAGAAATAGAATTAACTTCAGAACTATCTTTCAGAAAGCAATCATGATTACCAACAAGCATGATCAAATTGAAATCATTGAACAGTTCCAGTACCTTTGTACCAAAATGAAGGGTATCAACAGATACTTCGTCTCTTGTGTGAAAGTAATCACCACAAAAAACAATATCTTTGATACCCTTGTTTTTTACATCGTTGACAAACCAATTCGCCCATTCCCATGTAACATCATGCCAAAATTTTGAATCTTGGTGTACTCCAATGTGTAGATCTGAGAATATAGCAATCTTTGAATTCTTGAAAAGAGCCATTGGCCGATCTTACACCAATACAGATCAGAGTCAATCACAAAACGGATCGTCTTCCGTAGAGTCGAAGATTGGTTTAACGTAAATATGTCCTTCTGCGGAAGACATCACTTCTTCGTACTTTCGATCACGATATTCTGTTAACGTGTCGTGATGTTTCTTTTCTTTTTTGATTCGATTAATAAACGCATGAAATGCGATTGTAGTGAAATAACCAAACGGAGAGCTTTCTGTGTTAACATCAAACTTATGACGCTTTAATGCACTGAACATTTTTATAAGTGCATCCCCTATCATGTCTTCCTTATAGGAATAGTTGATGAACTTGGGATTGTATCCCAATCCTTCGGCTATTTTATTCAAACATTCGCCCAAATAATTTGTGCAATCTCCAGAAACATAATATATTTTAATTTCGTCCTTAAACTTTTCTGGATTTACATAAAATTGATCTTTGGCTTTTTTAGGTTTAACTATTATTTCTTCCATTCTATTATTAATTGTATAATAACAATTAATAATAGCAACTACTTTTCTTTAATTATATGTTGACTGAATGATATTTTTTCATTATCATATATTTCTCGGCGTTTTGATGCATGTCCTTTGCCATACTGCAATTGATCACATATGTCTATGATCTTCAAATCTTCTTTGTTGTCATTAAGACGTAGTCCACGGCCAATACTCTGTACGGTTCGTATAAAACTCTTACCTCCCGCTGCAAATATAATCATGTGAATATTCTTGATATTAACACCCGTAGAAAATATAGCACTCACTGCGATACAAACTACGTTGTTACTTGCCTCCATAATTGCTTTTACTTTATCGCGTTCCTCTACTTCTACTTCTCCACGGATAAAGAATACTTGTTTGTCTTTGAGATTCAAAGAGAACAGATCATATAGATGTTGTCCGTGACTGATATTATTAATTAGTATCAGAATGTTATTCTTAAAATTGTTACAAGTGGTCTGTATAACTTTATTTCTAAATGGATTGGATGATATAAAAATCAATTCGTTGTGATAATCGTCTGTGGGATTTCCCGTGTTAACGATATTTGCTGGCTTATCGTTATATGAAAGATTAATCATATTCACATGCACTGTGGTGAGAAACTTTTCTTCACGTAATTCAAACGAACTTTTCTCAATTAAGATTGGTCCAATTTTTCCAATCACGTTCCATTTGTCCGAACTATCTTCTGGAAGAGTTCCCGTGAATCCAAATTTATTGGATGTTTTTATCTTTTCGATTAACTTGGATGATTTGTTTCCTTTACCAAGTTTGTGAGCTTCATCAATAATTAATAAATCAATATCTTGTATCCATTTATTCTGCTCAAATTTACTTCTTAGTATATCAATGTTTGCTACAATAACATTTGCACTAAGATCAGGTTTGATGTTTCCCGTCCAACGGGTGACATTAAAACTTGTGTTGTATGATGCAAAATCAGTATATGTCTGATTAACCAAACTTAAGTCAGGAACAATAATAAGACATTTGAATTTCTTGATATCTTTTGAGTGTAGATAAAAGTTTTCTACCAATGTTGCAATGATTAACGTTTTACCTGCACCCGTACCATACAAAACAATGCCTCTGCCGCTATTCATGCACTTTTGTACTGCTTGAATTTGATAATCCCTAAGAGGAAGAGCTAATCTTTCAATTACGGGCTTTTCTAATTTTGGATATAATTTTTCCAAAGCAGCATCAGAAAATTTGATATCATCTGAATAGTTTTTTCTTTTTAAGAAATCTTTGATTTCATGCGCCATCCCAATATCAAACAATCCCGTAGGGGCGATGCAATATAATCTCTTTGGGATATAAAACGAACGATTAAATTTTGCTGATGGATTTTCTACAGAAAAGTATTCTCTAATTTCAGAGAAACGATCTCCTGAAATTATACCCTTTCCAGTTTTAGCATCAAAATCTATACTGATCATTAGAGTTGTTCTAATTTCATTACTTCGATAACATTCTTGACATCCTCTGTGAGTTTAGAGAATGTCCAGCGTTCATCTTCCAAATAAGTGATGATATGCTCTTGTTCTTTGATCTTGGATTCTAGATCTTGGATCTCTGGCATTTCTTCAATCATCTTCTCTAAATTAACTTTGGATAATTTCACAGGAGAAGATGCATCGGCTTTTTCTACCAAAGCACGTAGAATTTTTGATTTTTTTGTCTTGAGATCTGCGATTTCAATTCTATGATCATTCAAACGAGCTGCCCAAAAATGCTTTTTGGAAGGAACAAGCATCGCAACTTCTTTGATATTAAAGCCATCGATCTTAACTTCTTCCTGAATTTCTCTTTTGTATCTATTGTACAATTCCATAATATATAATTCTATCATATGGATTAAATATTTCAATGAGTAAATTTGATGAATTATATCATAAATTGTTAGAAACCATGGTTGCTGGAGGGGAATCCAGTATATTGGCACCAAACAATGGTGAACACGGCAATCAAATTGGAGGAGATCAGGATTGGTATGCTAAAAATGATATGAGAAGACCATGCGTCATTGGCAGTAAAAAGAAAAAATATCAAAAAAGAAAATTATCCAATACTCTTTAATCCGTAATGTTCTCGTAAACTCTTGGGTAACTTAGTGATACGTAAGTTAAGTATGCCGTTGTATGAATCATCTCTTAAGATTGCATCATTTTCTAATTGCGTTCTAAGTTCTTCATATTTTAAATGCCATTTTGATAAACAAAGTTTCAATATTATACGTTTAAAATTATCTTTTCCATGTAATGCTAAATCTTTTTTAAGTTCTTCGCTACTACCGTAATATTTTCGCCAATCTGATTCTTTTACAACTTTACGTTTTCTCGTTTTTCCTTTTAATGGAGGTAATTTTGTATTGCGTATAAATTGCTTACATCCCCAATAATATCGTTTTTCACCTTCTAGTGCATTAATACGTTCTATGCAATATACGAAACCAAACCAATTTTCTACATCTTTTGGTATATTTTCCCATTCCATTGAAAAATTTAATCAATAAATCAAATAAATCAATTATTTTCAAGTTTTGTTAAGATTTTTACTTGACAAATAAAAAAGTTATATTAAGATAATCTTATGTTCCGTTCATTATTATTGAAAGAATACAATATTAATGTTATTAACTTAAATCATTTATTAAATAATTATATAGAAACAGAAATAGGTAATTTTCTATATAATAATAATTTAAAATTAAATATTATTTCCAGAGATCTTGGAAAATTGATATTACATTTTATTAATACAGAAATAATAAAATGTTTAAACGAGAATTATAATAATATATTAATATTTAATTATAAACACAAATTAAATACATTGCATAATTTATACAATGAAGAAGATATTAAATATATTATACATAAAAATATTAATAAGTCAATAAAATTATTTAATTATTCATTTTTTGAATTATTTGATGATTTTGTTATTGATAAAAATAATACATATATTTTAAAACAAATAATTGAATCAAAAAATAATATAAATTATAGGAAATTAAAAGAATCCTGTGAAAAGCTTCAGTTAAAGTGTTTATCACAAAAAATAGAAGATAATACACAAATAAAAATTTTATTGCATAAATAATTTTGTGAAATTTAAAGAATTATTATCGAAATCATTTTATCTTTTGGAGCAAGATGCTGGAGTTCCGCAAGAAGGAGCAGCACAAGCAGCGATTCCTCCAGTTCCTGATGTTAGCAAAATGCCTGTGGCTGGAGATGATGATGCAAAGCAAACACAAGAACAAATTCAAAAGTCACAAGAAAGAGTATTGGATCTTATAAAAAAGATGGTTTCGTATATAAAAGAAGCGGCTACCGATACAGAGAATACAAAATTATCTCAAGAATTAGAAAAGTTTCTCAATGATGTGGACGAAGCTTCTTTAAAAGGCGCTGATGCAACAGCTTGTTTAAGTGAAATCGAAAAAGTTATTATGTCTGATGAAGGCAAAGAATACTACGAGCCTAAAATAGCTGGAGAAAGCTTCTATCAAACATGGAAATCAACTAAATAATCGTATGCCACTCAAAAAAGGAAAATCCAAGAAAACCATTTCTAAAAACATCGCAAAAGAAATCAAAGCAGGTAAGCCTAAAAAACAAGCAGTAGCTATTGCTTACAGTGCTGCTGGCTTGAGCAAAAAGAAAAAGAAAGCAAAGAAATCAGTAACCAAAGAATCATTTGATACCCTTATCAATAAATTTCTCAGTCATTATATTTTCAGCGAAGATGCCATGGGAAATGAACAAATGACTCCTGACGAAAAAAAAGCGGCAACAGATAAAGTAAAAATCGAACAAGACAAAGTCAATAAATTAAAACAAGCTTCACTTAAAAAGACGCCAGATTTAGCTGCTGGTATTGAAATTGGCGAAAGACTAGCCAGCAAAAAGCCAAATCAGATTGGAATGTAATGAAATACCAAGAACTGCTTGATAGACTTGTTGAAAAATCAAACACAGCTAGATTTAAAAAAATTGATATTAAAACTATCAAGAAACCAGTTCTAAAAAAAGCGGTGATTGTCACTGATAAACACCGCAAAACTAGCGAAGAATAAACCATGAAGTCATTCCGCACATTTTTTTACGAAAACAAAGAAGAATTTTCACAAAAAGAAAATGTAGAAATTGTTGACGTAGGTACATATAAAGCTAAAGTAGACAGCGGAAATGACGGATACTGTGTATTACACGGCGAAGATATACAGTATAAAGACGGTTCGGTATCGTTCAAAACTGATGATGGGAAAGTAATAACAAAACCAATCATAGACAAAATAAGTGTAAACGTGGGGGCAGGTACTTCGGAAGATCGTCCATTAGTAGAATTCGATATCATAGTAAACGGTGAAACTTACGAAAATGTTAAATTTTCTATTGGTGATAGAAAAGAAAACGACGAAAAGGTTTTGTTGGGTTTACGATTTCTTAAGCCATTAAAAGCAGTGATTGAAATTAAATAATACCATGAGTAATTTTTCCAAACTTATGGATAATAAAGCGAATCTACTTCAAGTTAGATTGAAAGTAGATCCTGCTGCATGTAAGAACGGAGAAATCACACAATTCAAAGAATACGTTGGGGTGATGTTAGCAGAAAAAAGATTCGACAAATCATGTGAAGCGATATTAAAGAAGTATGGCGTATACCAAGAAGGAATTTTTGATACGATTGGTGCCAATATTAAACGTGCAGGACAGGCTGTGGCAGCAAAATTAAAGGATGACGTAATAAGTCCATTCAAAGACCCGAAATTTAATCCATTTGTTGGACAAGTAAAAGCAGTAGATACTTCAGAATCTGGTGAAATTATAACAATGCTAGAAGCGGAATGGCTTGATGTAAATAAAAAAATAAATTTTTTGGATGAAAATAATAAACCGATAGGATCATTTTCATTCAATGAGCTACAACAAAAAGATAAAAGTTTGGATTCTTATTTTAAAACACTGATGGCTAAACAAAATAAAACCAAAGCAACTAACCAAGCGTCATCTAATGTAGCGCCTGTTACATCTACACCACCTGTTGCAACTACGAAACCTTAATAAAAACATGAATTCCGATTTTTTAAATTTTTTAAATAAACATCAATTGAACGAAAATAATGGAAACGTAACAAATTCTGTAATTTCTCGCGAAAGACTGGGTTTGACGGATTTAAATAAACAAATATCTATTGATAATAAAAAAAATGAATTCATTAAAAAGATTCAAGACAAGATAAACGAAACAAACAAAAAAAACCAAGAAATGAAAAAACCTGCTTTGGAAACAAAAGCAGAAGACGTTTGGACTGTATTGTCACAGAAAATACAAAATGATTTCAAACCAACTAAAGCATCGGCAACTGATGAAAAAATATTATGGATGTATATATTATCACAGCCGAATCAAAATATAAAGCTTGCTTCTAATCCAGCACAACAACCAGCGGCACCTAGTGGAACCTAATTTAGAAAATATATACTCTCGTCAAGTACAACCTCGTGGAGCAGTTCGTTCTGGTGGTATGGGCGGCTCATCTTTTGGTCCTGTGTATGAGCGTGATCCTGCTCTGAGAAATCTAGAAAATTCAGTATTTTTACAGATAAACGAATTAACAAAAGAATTTAACGAAAAAGCTCCCACATCTATTAAACAAAATGATGTGAGAGCTGTTTCAGTTGAAGATGCAATTAAAGAATTGCTTGAATTGGAGAAAGTTGTAACATAGTTTTTTGAATTAATTGTCGAAAATTCTAAAAAATATGATAATTATGAAGATTTTAAAAATGATAAAATATTATATAATAAATGTGTTAATTTTAAAATAATAAAAAAAATTGTAAATACATTTCCTAAAAAAAATATTAATGATATAATTTTAATAGAATCTAAAAAATATAAAAATTTTAAAGAATTTACCAATACGATTTGGTATAAAAAAACAAAAACTATAAAGGGATTGATTCAAAAAATTAAAAAAGAAAATAATTGGTCATTTTTTTTCTAATAAAGAACCTTTAACTTATATTGAAAAATTCCCAAAAATAGTTGAGATGATAAATCTAGGAATAAAAACAAAAGAAATTGTACAAATATTAAAAATAGACAAAAATATAATTAATAAAACAAAACGACAAATGTATGATAATAAAATATTAATAGTTGGTTTTAATTCGAGAAAAGACTAAATAATTAATGATGAGCAATAAAAAAAGCTCCCCTCGAAAGAGCGGAACAGAACACGTTTCTCAAGAAATTGGGGAAGTAACTGAACGTAAAAAAGACACAAGTCCTTATGTTTATCAGAAGGAAAAAATAAATTTTTCTTTAGATATAAGAGAAATTCCTTGGACTATAAAACAAAAAGAAATAATAGATACGGTCATCGAGAAAAAAGCTAATATGGCATTAATTGACGGAATTTGGGGAAGTGGCAAGACACTCGTGGCGGTTTATACATGTTTAAAACTATTAAATATGAAAAAAATTTCTAATATTCTTTATATTAGAAATGTTGTCCAAAGCGGGACAGGGACACTGGGCTGGTTAGGAGGAAATTTAGACGAGAAGCTCGGCCCTTATTTAGTTCCGCTTATGCAGAAGCTGGAACACTTACTTCCTTCTAATCAAGTCAAGAAGTTAATGCAAGAACAAATTGTAGAAGCTCAACCAGTTGCTTTACTTCGTGGAACCTCATATGATGCATATGGTATTATTATTGATGAAATGGGATGTATGTCTAAAGAAGATATCATGTTGACGTTATCAAGAGTTGGAAAGTTTAGTTATGTTTTTGGTATTGGTGATTCTTGGCAAGTTGATATCAAAAATTCTGGATTTAGAAATATATTCGATGTTTTTAATGACGAAGAATCAAAAGAGAATAAAATATATACTTTTGAACTTCAAGATGAAATGGATGTAATGCGAAGTGATTTCTTGAAGTATGTGATGAAAAAAGTCAGAGCATTAAAGTAAATCAGATAAAATAGAAAATTCTCAGAACAATTGTCATTGATTTGTTTTTGTGATTTGGTATAATCCGAAAATGGACGACGATGATACAAATAAAATTTCTAAAATGATGATCATCAGCAGGGGTAAAGTGCTTTTACTGATGTCTAGTCATTTGCATAAATTTACTCTAGCTGGTGGTCATATAAAGAAGAATGAAACCTTTACACAAGGTTTGATAAGAGAAGTAAAAGAAGAAACTGGTTTGAATGTATCTTGGTGTAGGATAGTTTACAGCAAGCCTAACTTTTGCTTATACAAAGGAGGGGTGTATGCCGGATCGGTTAAACTTAGTCATGAACACGATGGTTATATTTGGGCAAAAATCGAAGATGCTCACAAATATCCTCTGTGTAATTTCACAAAACGCGACATTGCCGGATTGCAAAAGAATTGGGAAAAGATCAAAGCAAGAAAAAAATCACTTGAAATCCCAGAGGAAATCGAGTAACATAAGGTATATATGAGAATATCAATATCGGGCACAATCTCACAAGGTAAAACAACATTGGTAAATGACTTTATTCGAGCATGGCCCAATTACAAAACGCCCGATTCTTCTTATCGTGATGTTCTGAAGGAAAAGAATTACCCCCATAGCAAGAATTGTAATAAAGAAGGTCAATGGGCTATTTTAAATAGCATGATTGATGAAATGCAGAAGTACTCAAAGGATGACAATATTATTTTTGATCGTAATCCTTTGGATTGTTTGGTATTTTCTCTCTGGGCAGCAGAAATGGGAACTTCCGATATCGATAAAGAATTTATTGATAAGATTATTCCTATCGTGCGTGAAGCCATGAAGAACGTTGATCTAATTTTCTTCATTCCTATGACTGGGGTTTCACCAGTAGCTATCGAAGATAATGGAAAGCGTGAAACCGATCCTCAATATATCGGTGAAATCGATCATATCTTCAAGGCATTATTTCACGAATATCAACATTCGTTGGGAAAGACTCCATTCTTTTCTGCGGATGATTGCCCAGCAATGATCGAAATCTTCGGAAAACAAGAAGAAAGAATTCTATTAATTCGTCAATATCTTGACGAGAATGGAAAGGTTTACGGAGAAGAAGAAGATACAATCCTAAATCCAGAAAACATCGAAGATCTTGAAATGTTGATCAATCAGCAACGACAAGAAGATGTAAAAGAAAAGAATCTTAAACACCATCAAGACATGGTCAAGGATTTTATTGCCAAAACTAAAAATATCTAATAGCCATTATATTATAACTACCGCTTTCGGTTGAGGCTGAAAGCGATCCAGATCTAATAGTAATATTTGCCTCGTCTATGTTTGATACGTAGACGGGGTATTTTGTTGCATAAGCATTGGCAGGTGTGATGATTATATCACTGGAAGTTAATGTAAATTCTGGAACGGGACTAATAGTAGCTATAGTTTGTGTATTGCTCGTAGCTAATGTGGCTATTGCTTTTCCTATATAAATATAATTAGTTATTTTAGCAGATAATGTTTCATTAATAGCTGATATAGTATTAATAGCTGCTGTATTGTTTAATATAGCCGTGGTATTTTGATCTACTGTGGTAGATAATGTTTCATTAATAGCTGATATAGTATTAATTGCTGCTGTATTGTTTAATATAGCTGTGGTATTTTGATCTACTGTGGTAGTGATTACAGTATTAGTTGTAGGAATTACCAAATTAGCAAAATCAAGCAAGTGTGTTCCCGTAGAAGTCTCAATAATAATATAGTCGCCATTATTTGGTTGAGTTATCTCTGGTAGATCTTTAATATTAATAAAAACTTCAGTTGCCATTTGAAGTATTTAGTCTGTTGATTTTAAATTAATGTATGATAAAATATAAATATCATGTTGGATGAAAAAAGATTAAATATATTAATTGGTTGCCTTCTTTTCAGAGATTTCACTGGATCTGAAATGTATGTTTTTGAATTAGCCAAAAAACTTTTAGATTTAAACTGTGAGGTTACTGTGATTTCACCACATATTGGAGGAAAATTAACTGATCTAGCTATGGGTTTTGGAATAAAAGTAAAAGACTTTTCCAATGTTGATAGATCAATTAGTTATGATGTAATTCACTGCCAACACAAACCCGTAGTTGAAGAACTTATAAAGATATACCCAAACACGAAAAAAATATGTACAATCCATTCTGAAGTCATAAGTCTGGAAAATCCTGTTTTAGATCCATCAATTAAAAAATATATTGCAATCAGACCAGAAATAAAAGCTCATTTGATTTCTGTATTTAATATACCAGAATCTTTAATAGAAGTAATATACAATCCAATTGACGAAGACAAGTTTAAAAAAATAGAGACAAAAGAGCATAATGCTGTTTTGTTTGTTGGTACTATAGATTATTTAAGAAAAAATACAATTTTTGATTTAGTTGAATATACAAAACAAAACAATAAAGATCTTTGGTTGGTTGGAAACAATTCTGATAATTATTTGAATGAATTACTAAAGAATACACACGTTAAGTATTCACAAGCGGTGTCTGATGTTGAAAAGTATGTGCAAAGATGTAGCGAAACTGCTGGAATTCTTTTGGGTAGAACTACTATAGAGGGATGGTTATGTGATAAATCTGGTTGGATCTATGATGTAGATTCGACTGGAAAGATACTGAGTAAAACATTACATAACCCACCAAGCGATTTAGAAAAATTTTATGCTTCGAATGTAGCAAAAAAAATTAAAGAATTATATTAATATGATATCAATTGTAATGCCGGTATATAATACCCATCCTGATTGGGTTGAGCAATCAATAGATTCTTGTTTGAATCAAACATTTAAAGATTTCGAATTAATTATTGTGGACAACGAGTCTACAAATGATTTAACTTTAAAAAAACTAGAAAAATACGAGAAAAATGAAAAAGTTAAATTATTAAAATGTCCCAAACAAGTAGGCAAAAGAGGAGTTTCATTAGCAATTAATATGGGAATAGATAATTCTAGCTATGATTTGATTGCTAGAATGGATTCTGATGATTGGATGCATCCAACTAGACTAGAGAAACAATATGAATATTTATCGAACAATCCAGACATCTCTATTTTAGGTACACAAATAAAAATAATTCAAACAAAGCAAATCACAAACCATCCAGAAATAATTGATATTAATTATATTAAAAACACTAGATCAAGTTGGTTTATAAATCACCCAACTGTTATGTTAAGAAAAAGTATTTTTGATGTTGTAGATAAATATTCTGAATCTCCAGAAATATTTCCAGAAGATTTAGAACTATGGACTAGATGCTTATTGAATGGTATTAAAATAAGAAATTTAAAAGATTGTCTTTTAAATTATAATTTTCACGGTAAAAATACTTCCATAGTGGATGCCGCTCAAAAGGAATGGACCGAAAATTTAAATTCTTATATTGGACGCATAATATGATATATTGTAATTTAAAAGGTGGTTTAGGAAACATGATGTTTCAAATTGCGGCGACATTATCATTAGCTAAAGATAATTATACTGATGCTGTTTTTCCTAATTTAATTACACATTTAAATTATTTGAATGTAGAAAACAAATATAATCCACAATTAAATTATACTGATGAATACAAACAATTAAATATATTTAAAAACTTAAAATACGAAAATTCGTTATCTTCTTTAAGAACTTATAATTTTCCATTTCATTATGAAAACATAAAAATAGAAGATACGAATTGTGAGATTAATGGGTTTTTTCAATCAGAAAAATATTTTATTAATAATAAAGATTATATTAAAGAATCATTTTATATTAATGAGTTTGTTTTAAATAAAATACAAAATACATATAAAGATGTATTAGACCGTAATACTACTTCTATTCATATCAGAAGAGGAGATTATTTAAAATTAAAAAATCATCATCCTTCACAAAATATGGATTATTTTAAAAATGCTGTAGAATTAACCAAACAAAATACCGAAAAATATGTTGTATTTAGTGATGACATAGAATGGTGTAAATCAAAATTCCAAGGAAATCGATTCGTTTTTATAGAGAACGAAAGAGATTATGTTGAATTGTATCTAATGTCATTATGTAAAAATAATATAATATCAAATTCTAGTTTCTCTTGGTGGGGAGCATGGCTTAATTCAAACGAAAACAAAGTAATCATCAGCCCTAAAAAATGGTTTGGAGAATCCATCAAAGAAAGTTATTCTGATATTATACCCGAAAATTGGAAACAAATATAAATTATGGAAAAAATATACTCAAAAGTAAATCCCGATAAATTGTTGCATATTATTAATAGATTAGACGATATATCAAAACGAACCGATGTGGTGCCCGATACTGAATTTATTCAATGTGCTACTCTTAAAATGTCTAATGGGACTACATTTAAACCACATAAGCATATAGAAAAAGAACGTCATTATACCAATAAGATCGCACAAGAAAGTTGGGTGATAATCAAAGGTCGAGTAAAATGTAAGTTTTATGATACCGACGATACTTTAATTGCCGAACCCATACTAGAAGCTGGTGATGCTAGTTTTACTTTATATGGTGGTCATACATATGAAATTTTAGAAGATGATACTGTTGTTTATGAGTATAAAACAGGACCATATGAAGGACAACATTTAGATAAAGTTTTTATATGATAATTGGTGATGATGTGGTAATAGATTCTGATGTAATATTTAAAAGAAAAGACTCCATTAAAATAGGAAATCATGTAGCAATAGATAAGGGGTTTTATTGTACAACAAAATTAGAAATAGGTAATTATGTACATATATCTCCTTATGTCACATGTATAGGAGGAAATGATGGATCTTTTACGGCTAAAGGATTTAATAATATAATGACTGGAGCCAGAATAATTTGTGGATCTGACAGGTTTGATGATAGTGGTTTGTTTGGAGCTATGATACCAAAACATTTAAAAGGAAGACAAATCATAGAACCAATAATAATGGAAGAATTTTCTAATATAGGAACAAATTCGATAGTAATGCCGGGATCATTTTTAAGAAAAGGAGTTTTATTATGTGCTGGAAGTTTATTAATCGGAGATACTGAAGAATGGGGAGTTTATAAAGGAAATCCAGCAGTTTTGGTTAAAAAAATAAACGGGGACAAAATTATACAAAATGCGAAACATTTAGGATACCATGAACAGAGTTACATTATTTGATAGTAATTTTTCTCATGCTTTTTCTAGAAACAACGGAGACTTAAACATTTTAAGTAAAAATGTAATATTTGATAGGAATCAAATTCATGATATTATATTTCATACTGATACATATATAAAAAATAACCATGTTATTAATTTTAAAGGAAAGAAAAACATAGCATGGATCTTAGAACCTAGATCAATTGATGATTCTACATACGAACAAGTAATAAAAAATTTATATCTATACGATTATGTTATATCTCATGATAAATTTTTTATTAGTCGTGTGAATTTATTAGATCCCAGAAAAGGTTTGTGGTGTGATGTTGGGGGGTGCTGGATCGAAGAAAATGACTGGAAGATATACGATAAAACTAAAAATATATCTATAATATCATCCAATAAACAAATCACTTATGGACATAAGTTAAGGCATCAAATAATTCAAAAATATGGATATGTATTCGATTCTGTATTAGGACGAGGATATAATCCTATAGATTATAAATTAGACGGGTTAAAGGATTATAGATTTTCTGTTATCATCGAAAACGAAACCGACACATTCACTGAAAAACTTATAGATTGTTTAATCACAGGAACAATACCAATATATTACGGATCATCCCATCTAGATAAAATTTTTAATATTGATGGATTTTTAATTATTAATAAAATAGAAGATTTTGAACACATTATAAAAAATATAAACAAAAGTTATTATGATTCTAAAATGAAAGAAGTAGAAGAAAATTTTAAATTATCATTAAAATATATTAATACAGAAGACTTGATTTATTATAGTTATCATGATATAATTTTTAAAAATGAAAATTAATCAAAATTTCAACGAATGGTTTTCATCTCATGGAGATGAAACTTTCATGTTGGAGCATATAATAAATAAAAAATCTCATGTTGTAGAAATAGGAGGATTTAAAGGAGTTTGGGTTTCTCAAATTGTCGAGAAATACGATCCATACGTATATATATTCGAACCAGTAGAAGAGTATTATTCTTTTTTATGTGAAAAATTTAAAGATAATCCGAAAATTAAAATATATAAATTAGGAGTATCTGATAAAAAAGATAAAGTAAAAATATCTATTATAGATGATGGTAGTAGTCTTGTATCTACTTCGAATAAATTTGAACTTATAGATCTAATACCTTTTGACGAAATGATTGACATCTTGAATTTAAAATCAATTGATTTGGTTCAGGTTAATATCGAGGGTGCCGAATATGATTTATTAGATTTTGCAATTACTAAAAATTGTTTAAAGAATATACAAAAAATTCTAATACAATTTCATACTAATATAGATAATTGCGAAATCAGAAGAAGTGAAATACAAAACAATTTAGAAAAACTTGGATTTTCTAAACTTTTCGATTATCCATTTATTTGGGAAGGATGGGTTAATAATTAATTATGAGCGATTCAAAATATAAATATAATAGCTGGCCTTTAGGTAAAGTTCCTAAAGAATTACAGAGGTCTGAATTAGAAACAATAAAACAAAACGGTTATGACTGGAAAGATGCTAGGGATGTTATAGACATCTTCGAACAAAAGGTTGCTAAATTTGCTGGAAGTAAATATGCTATAACTACAGATTGTTGTTCGCATGGAGTATTGTTGTGTTTAAAATATCTTCAAAGCATAAATGAAATTTCCGACAATTTGACTATTACAATTCCAAATAGAACATACGCATCAATACCGATGCAGATCAAAAGTTGTAATTTAAATGTAGAATTTGAGGATTTAGAATGGAGTGGAATGTATAATTTAAAAAATACAAGAGTCTGGGATGGAGCTGTTCGTTGGACAAAGGATATGTATATAGGAAATAATAATTTTCAAGTGGTATCATTTCAATTTAAAAAACGTATCCCAATAGGAAAAGGCGGTATAATTTTAACCGATGATGAGAATGCCGCCAAATGGCTTAAACTAGCTTCTTATGATGGAAGAGATTTGACACTCCCATACGATGATCCTAATCATATAAGCATGATGGGGTATCATATGTATATGACCCCAGAGGATGCTGCTAGAGGTATAATATTAATGGATGCTGTTAACAAAGAAACCGAAATTCATCCAGACAGTGGAACTTCGGATATGTATCCAGATTTATCAAAATTGGAAATTTTTAAAACACATAGATATGAAATATTTGATGCCATATCATATGGTCACATGGAACCCTTGCAGCCTTTCACATTAATACACAAATGCAATACAAAAGAAGAAATGGAAAATTATCTTTTAAAGAGCAACACGTCTTTTTTTGCATTTGACAAATTAACAAAACAAGTATATAATAATATATCAAAAATATACGAATCTCCTGATAACGGAAAAACTATATATGAGCGGATATTTAACGGGGAAATCAAAATAAAAAAATCATGAAGAAAAAAGCATTTATTACTGGCATAGCAGGACAAGATGGAAGTTATTTAGCAGAACATTTGTTGTCTCTGGATTATGATGTATATGGGATTATACGAAGAAATTCCACACCAGAAAATCAACACAACAGAACAGAACATCTTAACGATACAATTCAACTAGATTATGGTGATCTATCGGATCAAGGATGTCTGGAGAAACTTTTAAGTAAAATAAAGCCAGACGAAATTTATAACCTAGCTGCACAAAGTCATGTAAGGATTAGTTATGATATCCCACAATACACGGCCCAAACAAATGCGTTGGGTGTATTGAACATGCTAGAGGCATATAAAAATTCAAGTCCTCAGGCTAGATTTTATCAAGCTAGTTCATCGGAAATGTTTGGAAATTCTATCGATGCAGATGGGTTTCAACGAGAGACTACCCCAATGCAACCGGTAAGTCCTTATGGATGTTCTAAGTTGTTTGGATATTCTATTGTAAGAAATTATAGAAATGCTTTCAAATTACATGCTTCTAATGGTATTCTATTTAATCATGAATCACCTAGAAGAGGGTCTAACTTTGTTACAAACAAAGTCGTTAAAACTGCGGTTTTGATTAAATTGGGATTGGCATCAAAACTTGAGATGGGTAATATGGATTCTTCTAGAGATTGGGGACATTCGAAAGACTATGTTAAGGCAATGCATCTTATAGTGAATCAGGAAAAACCAGATGATTTTGTTATTTCGACTATGCTCACCCATACAGTAAGAGATATGGTGAATTATGTTTTCAATAAATTGGAATTGAATGTTGATGAATACGTAACACAAAATTCTAAGTTTTTAAGACCAGAAGAATTGAACATGCTGAAAGGTGATTCAACAAAAGCGAGAAATGTTTTGGGATGGACCACAGAATATACTTTCGAAGAGATGATGGATGAGATGGTGGATCACTGGATGGATTTTTATAAAAAATAATGGAAGACACGATTTTTAATTTTATAGATTCAGTTCTATTCACTAAGCGTAAACTAAATACGATTAATGAAAGCGAAACACAGTTCAATATGTATATGGCTAATCGCTGGTGTAGTATGTATTCTTCCGACATTGCTGAGATTATTAATGAAACGACAAACATATACGGACACACGTTTTCTACGAAACAGGAACAGTACGAATTCGCATTGAATATTTTACCAAAAGTAAAAAAGAAACGAATTCAATACATTAAGAAACAAAAAGAAGACAAAGCCGAAGAAGACACGAATTTGATTTACATAGCGAATGCTATGGAATTATCCCAAAGGGAGATCAAAGATTATCTTACTATCCTAGAGAATGAAGGAAATCTCTAGAGTTCATCCTTTGTTGATTGCTGCTGCGGAAAAGAGATCACAGAAATTAGGTGTTCTCCGCAACAGCATAACAAACGGAGAAGGCAATGTAGCGGGTTACATAGGTCAAATGCTTGTGTCATTATATTTGAAAGGTAGCGAAGTGGATACTTACAATTATGATGTTATCAAAGATGGTGTTCGTTATGAAGTAAAAACCAAACGATGCACAAGCGAACCAAAAGCAAACTATAATTGCAGTGTATCAAATCACAACACAACACAAAAATGTGATTATTATGTGTTCGTAAGGATACTCGAAGATTACTCCAAAGCATGGATTATCGGAAAGAAAAAAACTGTAGAATTCTTCAAAGAATCCACATTCAATAAAAAAGGAGAACCCGATCCTAGTTCAAATAATAAATGGAATTTTCGTGCTGATTGCTATAACCTAGAAATAAAAAATTTAGATCCTTTACTGGATTGACATTTTGGTATTTCCTTCTAATTAAATATATGGCTATTGAAGTACCTTCTCACATGGATAATGTTAAGCATAAAAAAGGAATGATCGATTTGGATGCAAATTCCGAAGGTTGTTTCGGCTTGGATGATTTCAAGCTATCCTTTGTTTTTGATGATATCGTATTGGTTGAATTTATTGATGAAATTGAAGACTCCAAGGGATCGGCAGTAATGCGTAATGGTTTGTATGTTCCTACAAATATCAATACCAAGGCATGGAGAAAGGCCAAGGTTGTTCTTATGGGGCCAAATGTACAGTTCTGCAAAAAGGATGATATTGTTATTTTTCCAAATGATAAGGGTGTTTCAGTAGCAAATCTTGAAATTGATGGTTATGGAACAGTTAAGAAGGGTATGTTCTTGAATGAACAGAGGATGTTTGGCATTGCCAAGAAGGCAACGGCTAAATAATTATGTGGAACGAGCATCATTAGGAAGTTTAACTTCTGATTTACAACAAGGAATTTGCGAAGTATTTATAAAAGAACGCAGAATACCTTTGAGAGATCGCCCAATATTTCGACGTATGTTGTGTACAAACAATAACGAGATATTGGGATCTTTTCATGGTAGAACTCGTTTATTGTTCCGTCCACCCAAGAAAAGATCAGCACAAAAAATAATGAACGATTCCCGAAGAAATTTAATATGTACTTGGGACATATTAATGGGAGATCATAGATATATTAATTTAGACGACACGTTATTAATAGCCCAATATCAAATCGGAGAAAAGAATGTAAGAAAGTGGATGAGAAAAGATGTTTTTATTCATCCTGTGAATAACATGGCTATCAGAGTAGATCCCAAAGACAATTTCATGGGTGGACTAAACTTCATAAGAAAATATATATTGGATCAAACCTTTTTGACATTATCTAGTAGCGAAAGATATACTTGGATGGATACTTAGTTGACCATTTTAATATCATACATAAATAAACCAAATGGATGATATAGAACAGTATTTTAATTATTTTCTACAAAGAAATGTTGTATTCTCGATGGATAATAAAATAATTAAAGAAGGCAAGCTTATACTGTTCAGCCAAAAGGATTATTATTTGATATTTCATTTAAAGAACTCCGCAGGAGAACAAAAGAAATACGAAATACCGTATCCATTTAATATTATTAGAAAAAACAAATACTTGAATATCAGTTACGATCTACAAGAGATCTCTAAAAAGGATGATCAATTGTATTATAGGCTGATAGCTTTGAACCCGATTCATAATTCACGTTTCTACAACAACAAGATTATGTTTTTTGAAAAAAATACCCTTGATCTTTCTGTTCTGTAGTACTATGATCAGGCATGGCATTACTAGATCATTTCCCCTATGAAGGCGGAAAATACGAACCGTCACCAGAACAAGTAGATCTGATTAATCAGATCGATACAGCATTTAACAGCGGATACAAGATTGTTATTTGCTGTGCCCCTACAGGATCAGGCAAATCATTCTTATCAAAAACTTTAGCTAATTTCTCCAAAGAAGCTAGTGATAATTTCACAACGTTGATCGAATCTTATAATGCATTCAGAGCAGACCAATACGGTGATTATTTGAGAGCTGATGAATGTCGTGACGAAAAACCTTTTGGAGCTTTTGCATTAACAATCACAAAAGGTTTGCAGGATCAATACACAAACAGCTTCGAAGATGCTCGTTCTTTGAAAGGAAAGAGCAGTTATCTATGTAGAGTTGATCCTAGTTGTGACGTAGAGGTTGCTCCGTGCCTTTTTAATTCAAAACTAAAAGAAGGATGTATTCTTAATTCTCGATGTGATTACTATAATTCACGCAAAGATACATTAATCAGTAAGTTTGGTGTTCTAAATTATAGTATGTTCATGTCTCTTCCAGAGCATGTGAAACGCCGAGAATATATTATATGCGACGAAGCATCGGAATTAGAAGAAGAATTGGTGAAACGTTTTAGTCGTGTATTGAATTATAAAATTCTCAAGCGCGTGGGCTTCAAACCATCAGATGTTCCTGTAGAAAATTATGGAAAGTTTCGTATTTGGCTTGAAACATTAAAAATTAATCTTGGCGACGAAGTCGAAGAATTAAAGAAAACACTGAATAAGAAAAAGAAAGCTACCTTTGTTGATACTGATGTACAACGATACAAACTATTCAGTAATTTACATTCTCAGATTAAGATTACGTTGGAAACTTGGGACGAATGCGAATACGTAATTGAACATAACCTAGAAGGTATTACATTAAAGCCTCTTCGTGTTGATAAATTATCTGATAGTATTTTTCGTTTTGGGGATAAAATCCTATTAATGTCTGCGACAATTATTGATCCAGAAAATTTTGCAAAGACGCTAGGAATCAAAAAATTCAAATATATTGAAGTCGATTCTGCGTTTGATCCTAAAAATGCACCAATCTATGTTAATGTCGGAAATAAGATTAATTATAAGAATTTAAAAGAAAAACTTCCTGCACTTGCACAGAATGTTTTCAAAATTTGTGATTTCCATAAAAATCATAAAGGTATTATTCATACACATACAATGGAAATTACCCAATATTTAAGAGATCGTACTAATGATCCTCGGTTTCTTTTCCGTATTGATGGACAGAATAACGAAAGTATTATCAAACAACATTTTGAATCTCCTGATCCTACTATATTAGTGAGTCCTTCTATGGCTTTCGGTGTGGATTTAAAGGAAGACTTGGCAAGATTTCAGATTGTATTAAAAGCAGCTTATATGCCTTTGAATGACGAACGTATCAAACGTTTATTAAAAGAAGATCCAGATTGGTATCTTAATAAGATGCTAAACAGTCTTATTCAAGCATGTGGACGTGGAGTACGTACTAAAAATGATAAGTGTAATACTTATATTCTTGATGGATCTATCTCTGATGCAGTAATTCGAGCAGCCAAAAAACTACCCAAATATTTCTTGGCTAGATTTGCATAATTTTGCCAAAATATTTTGGCAAAAACATATTTATATAATAAATATAAATATGAAAACAAAAAAGAATATTAAATTCATAGACAAAATAGAATTTAAAAATAAATTTAAATCCGGGGTTTCTGCTGAGATTTTAAGTGATATTTATAACATATCTATTAGAGATGTATATAAATATGCAAAATTTATATGCTGTAAACGCGACCGTTTTCTTAAAAGAGAATATACCTGTTTAAATTATAAAGACGTAATTGATAGATATAATAGAGGAGAAAGTCTGAGAGATATATCAAGTTTTTATAAAACTAATAGACAAGCTATTAATGATATTTTAGAAAAACATAATGTTCCTAAAAGAGAAAAAATAGAATATAAACACCCCAAAAAACATAAATTTGATGAAGACAAGAAGACAAAAATCATAAATTTGTATACAACAACTACGTTAAGTTTAAATGAGATAGGCATTATGTATAACATGTCTGGGGTTATTTTGAAAAAATATCTCAAAAAGTGGAAAATTTCTTCAAGATCGCTTGGAGAGTGTATTGCTAATAGAAGTAACGAGAAGGTCGATATGGATTTATCTATAAGACTATATGAGAAAGACGAGCTTTCCATATTAAGTATATCGAAGTTTTTTGGCGTTGGTCATAATGTAATTAGAAGAATATTACAAAATAATAATATACCAATTCGTCCACAATATACAAAAACAGATAAACAAATGGAAAGAAGTTTGTGTAATTTAATATCAAAAAAAGAATATATTTTACCTTCTGGTAAAATTATATATATGAGAGGATACGAGCCAAATTTTTTAGATTATATTTTTAAAAATAATTTATTCGATGAATCCGATGTTATTGTAAATCCTAAATCTGTTAAATATTTTTGTTCTATTAAAAATAAATTACGGACATATTATCCAGATTTTTACATAAAATCTATCAATTTAATTGTTGAAATCAAATCTTCTTGGATAAAGCTATTACAATCAGAAATTAACGTAAAAGATAAACAGAAATCAATAAGAAAATTGGGATTAAAATATTCGTTGGTATTAGATAATAATTTTAAAAAATTCAGAAGACTGATTCAAGTTCTTAAAACTAACTCCGTTTAATTTTTGACCGAGAATGAAATGTTTATTTTTTATTAAATTTATAACAAATCATTTTGGCTTCTATTTATATAAATAGTAATAGGGATGTACAATAAAGGATTTAATTTCGAAATACATGATCTATTGACGCAATTCATAGCGGCAATGGATGATGTTGTAATTGCTCGATACAATAAAAATCGAGAAGAACAAGAGCAAATCAAAGTTCGTTATGTACATGCTCCCGTACAAAGAGTAGTAAATGATATTGCTACCAAATCACAGAATATAACACTTCCTGTTATTGCAGTGAGTATTAATTCTATCGCAAGAGACGAATCTAGAGTGTTTAATAAGATCGAAGGTTTTTATAAATCAATAAAAAGAGTTAATCCTGATAAGGTATCAGTGCATATACCAATGCCTGTTCCCGTTAATATCACAGTTTCTGTGAGTATATTAACGAATTATCAGAGTGATATGGATCAAATTCTTTCTAATTTTATACCATACTCAAATCCTTATATTGTAATTTCTTGGAAAATACCAGAAGAATTTGGGCTGAGTGATGCTTCAGAAATACGCTCTGAAGTATTGTGGGGAGGCACTATTAATGTTGAATACCCCATAGAAATCGAAGCAACATCAAAACCAAGATTTCAAGCTACCACTGACTTTACAATTAAAGGTTGGATATTTCCTGCTTCTTCTACCGATTATACGAATAACATCTATTTCATAGATTCTAATTTTCATGAAACATCATTAATCAATTTAAATTATGATTCGTTTTCTAGTCTTTCTGCCGAGAATCACAGAACAGAAACCATTTCTGTTTCGGCTTCTCCTCAATTAACAAATGCATATTTGTTGAATCTTTCCCGAGAATTATCCGGAACTGAAGTAATTGTTGACGGGAAACTACAAAATCTTTCGTTTAATATATTGGGAAAAATGTTCCAATATACAACACATATACTATTAAGTAGTGATAATAATCTTTATACGAATTTATCTACGTTTGATTTCAAATATTACGATTCGATCAGTGGATACGTAATACCGGATTCGTATTATACCATAATGGGAGAAAACACAATTCATTTGAATTTACCCCCATTAACAGGTAACGGAGATATTAATATCGTAGTAGTAAATCCAGCAGGATGGAGTGATACAAATTCCATCAACACAAAATTAATATATCTTTCAGCGTAATCAAGAGTAAATAAATTCATGTCCGAAATTAATGGAAATAGTTCTTTTAGACAAGAATTAATGAATTACATCTCATCAAAATTACCATATTCTGGTTTTGATGTAACTCAGATGACCCAAAATTTAAATCCCAAGTACAAGTATTTCGAAGATACGGGGATGAAAAGAACTGAAGTATTATCTCGCCATTCAGTTTCACAAAACTTCGATTTCAATAATGAAACCGTAGGAAACATCACAGCAGACAAACGTTATAGTGAAGTGATGTATGCCAATATCCAAAAGGATAAATTGGCTCGTGTTCGTGATTATAGGATCATGGCAGCGTTCTCTGAAGTCACAAACGCTCTTGATGAAATATGTGACGAAATTATTAATATCGATTCACATACAAGTAGTTGTTTAAACTTGAAATATCGTAACATTAATTTATCGGATTTTCAAAAACAAACACTTGAAAAAGAATTCTATAAATACACAAACTTTTTTGATTTTGAACATAAGGGATGGTCGTATTTCCGCCAACTATTAGTCGAAGGCGAAGTATACTGGGAGCATATTGTACACAAGGATTATGTCGAAGAAGGTATTTTGGGTGTAATCCAAGTGCCTACTGAATTAATTGATCCAGTTTTTTCTAATGTACAAAACGTAATGGTGAAGGGATATTTGTATAGGAAACCAAAATTTGATCCAAATAATCCTCTTAAACAAGTGGGTGTTGATTTTATCCCAATGGATAAAAATCAAATTACTTATATTCATTCTGATGTATGGAATGAAAGTAAAACCATGCGTTTACCGTTTTTGGAAAACGCACGAAGAGCTTATCGTCAATTGAGCATGATCGAAGATTCGATTGTTATTTATCGTCTTGCTCGCGCTCCAGAACGTTTGGTATTCAATGTGGATGTTGGTAATATGCCAGCTCCAAAAGCAGAAGCATATCTTCGTAAATTAATCACGAATTATTGGTCAACTAAAACATATGATCCCGATCAAGGAGGAATTGTTCAAAAATTCAAACCACAATCTATTCTTGATAATTTTTGGTTTGCAAAGCGTGCTGGATCAGAAGGTACTGATGTTAAACAACTTGCGGGAGCTGGAAATCTTGGCGAATTGCAGGATTTACACTACTTCGTTAAAAAACTTTATCAATCTTTGAAGGTTCCGACAACTCGTCTTGATCCACAAGATGCATTCCGTGATGGAGCTGACATGCTTCGTGAAGAATTGAAATTTGCACGTTTTATTATTCGTTTACAACAATTATTTGCTGGCGGTATTAAGAATGGATTTATAACACATCTCCAACTAAAAGGAATGTGGAAAGAATATGAACTAAAAGAAGAAGCAATTCAAGTTGAATTTAATGTACCAACTAACTTCTATGAACTTCGTGAAAGTCAGAAATTAGAACTAAAGGTACAAAACTTTGGATCATTAACTTCTAACGAATCTATTTCTCCGTCATTTGCACAAAAGAGATATCTTGGATGGAATGATATTGATATTAAAGCCAATCGCGAATTCTTACGTAAAGACAAAGAATTACGTTGGGAATTAACACAAATCGAAAATCTTGGACCAAATTGGAAAGAACAAGTTGCTGCACAAGCTGCTGCTGGTGGAGCTGAAGCTGGCGCTGCCCCTCCCGGTGGTGGTGGCGGAGGAGGAGGTGGAATGCCCGGTGGAATGGGAGGAGGAGCACCGCCACCACCAGAAGGAGGCGAAACACCAGAAGCAGGAGGAGCACCCGCTCCAGAAGCACCAGAAGCTGGTGGAGCAACTCCTCCAGAACCAGCAGCATAAATGACTAAATATTTACATGTCATCATGTGAAGTCACGCCTGTTTCCGTATTCCAAAGCACCAATCTAAATAATAAGATTGATTCGTTTGATAAGTTGGCTCAGAGAATCGTAAGAACTCTGGGCGCTCCTTTGATTTCTGTTGAAGTGCATCAGGATCAACTTTATGATAATATTTCACAAGCATGTGAATTCTTTTCTAAATACGCTGGTTATACAACTGAATATCTTGTTATAGATTCTAATTTATATGAAAGAGGACGGGGTATTCGTTTAGATCACTTATATACACTAGCAAATCCAGCTCTTTCTCTAAAAGATAAAATAGTACATAAAACTATATCCAAAGATACTGCGCCATACATAATGAATCACGATACGTTTTTCATTTCTACGTCAGCATTGAATAAAGCTTTCTTTTCATTGAATTCAGAACTATCTGGTTTGTACAAAGAAGGTCTAGAAAGAAATGTTATACTTGATTATAGCATGTATAACCAAATGGTAACAGCATTTGCTGCTGATCCCGTATTGAATGTTATACCAATTTCTTCTTATTTTGTGAATTCATCCAGAGAAAATATCAGCATGGCTGGTACTGTGGACGCCACACAATCAACTGTGTTGTATAATAATATGTTTGATTACGATGCAATGGAATATCGTAAAGTAATAGCAGTCACAGATTTCCAAGAAGGAGCATCTTCAGGTATTAATACATTGTTCACCATAGAGCAAACTCTGGCACAACAAACCTATTTTAGTTATGCCATGGGTAACTATGGTTTTGATTTGGTCAGCTGGTACACTGTGAAACAATGGTTAGATACCAGAGAAAAGCTATTAGCAACCAAACGTTCATACGAATTTGATGAACGCACACAAATGCTTAGGATTTATCCCGAGCCATCTAATTCTGTGAGATTCTACGGAGTTTTATACTGTTATGTCGAGCGTCCAATTCGTGATTTGTTAAAAGAAATGTGGGTATATCACTATGCCTTAGCATTAACAAAAATAAATGTTGGAAATGTTCGTGGAAAATTTAGTAATATAAATCTATTCGGAGGACAAGTATTCACAAACGAATTAGGAGCACAAGGTCTAACAGAAAAGAAAGATCTAGAAACACAATTATTCACGAACGCGGCAGGATACGGAGACAGTTCGCCAGCAATATTTTTCGTATCTTAATGATTATCAAGTACTTATGAAAGCACTAATTAAAATTATTTTTGTTTTTTCTCTATTAGTTTCGGGATGTTCATCTCGTATTAATAGTCATACAAAATATCAACAATCAATAGAACAGAAACAAGATAAACTCAATGAAGATGCTAAAGATTTCATTGCAACTGCCAAACATATCTTAAGTAAAAAGAATTTAAAACAATCCGAAGTTCAACAAGCTATTGATATAATAGAAAAAGGGCAAACTCTACTGGGAGCAAAGGTTGACGATGGTGTAGAATTTAAAAATTTAGATGATAAGGAATTAGATAAAGCTATAAACGACATATTCCAAGAAGACAAGAAAGATTTAACAGTTATAGAAGATTTGGAACAAAAAGACAAACAACTTGTATCTGATATCATTACGGACAATTTCAAAAAAGAAACTATAGATAATTACGAAAGATCCAAGTCAATAAAGAGATGGTGTTTTCTCGGCGGGATATTATCTATATTAGGCACATTGTTTTATTTCTTTCCTACTAGATTTTTAAGTATTGGTGCTAATATAATTGGATTTTTTATAAGAAAATAATCAAATGCTTCCTTTAGGTAAAAAAGACGAAAGGTTTAAACAAGGATATTTTCGCCCCAAGAATCCTAAAAAATTCATTGGAGAATATGCGGTATTTCGTTCTTCTTATGAAAGAAAATTCATGTTATGGGCTGATGATAATCCTAATGTAATTGAATGGAGTTCTGAACGAATTATTGTTCCCTACCGTAGTCCTATAGATAATAGAATACACAGATATTATGTAGACAACTACATAGTGCTAAAAGAAGGCGATAAAGTTAAAAAGTATCTAATAGAGATCAAACCTTTTAAACAAACACAGGCACCTGTTGCTTCCAAGAAGAAGAAAAAGACCACAGTTTTGTACGAAAACACACAATGGGCCGTGAATCAAGCCAAATGGGAAGCTGCTAAAGCTTATGCTAAAACCAAAGGTGCTGAATTTATTATACTAACAGAGAACGAATTGTTTTAGAAAAGAATATTCTTAACAAAACCATTATAAGATTCTTTTAATTTTCTTTTCTTTGGTTTTTTCGTAACTGGATTACCAAAAGAACTAACTGTGGATGGTGTTTTAGCTAGTTGTTCTTTATCCTTTATATGTATCTTTTCTAGATCTGCATCACGTAAATTTGTGCCTGTGCTTACGCCATAAGTAGGATCGGTTCCTTCATAATCATGACGAGGCTCGTTATCGGTTTTACCAAATATAGTATGTCCACCAGCGCCGGGAGAATGTAAAAACATAGCATCTTCGTATCGATCTTCTCCGAATTTAACTTGTTGACGGGGTTTTGTGTGATTATGAAATAAAAATGGTTTTAATACTAGCCCCACAGTAGGATTAGAAGTTAATGTTTTTATTCTTCCGGTTATCTTGGGAATAAATTCTTCGTAAGTATCGAATAATTCAGATAATTCCCGTTTACCTCCTTGTGATTTTATTCTTAATATTGGCTTACTATTACGATACATTCGTTTGTATGTTGTTTTATCACTAATTGCCGTGTACATAACAATCAACGAATCTATAAATGCTTGTTTGATTACTGGATTCTTTTCTGCACGAGCATCTATTGTGAATCTTTCTATACAATCAGGTAATATCCAATAAGGAATTGCTAAATCACCATCAATAATATTCTTGTAAAATTTATTACTCGGTGCTTCGGATATTAAATGCATCAATGCTTTTTGTGATTTTTTAGGAACTCGGGATTCTTCTCCTGTTAATTTTATATAATATCCTTCTTCTATATCTTCAGCAGTATAATATTCAAAATTCTTATCTCTGATAGTATCAGATTGTGTAGGAGATAATGCAGTTGTTCTTCCGATATTTGATCCTATTGCTTCAGGAGCATCAGGATTCAATGCCATTGTTGTTTTTTGTGTATGTTGACGATTCAAGTCTTGGTGTGATTTTGGCATTTTTGCTTCGTTTAATGAATGAACATACTGCTCAAACATAATTTTTGAATCATTATACATACGATTATTTACATTTTTTAATTTTTTTAGTAATCCATATCTTAAAAAAATAAATAAATACTCTAAATAGTTTTATGTCACTACGTTTAATTGTAGAAAAGCCTGCACCAGATGAACAATTCGAATACGTGTTCGAAGAAAAGGATCGTAAAAGTCCTTCTACATTATTCATTAAGGGGCCATACATGATGGCTGAAAACTATAACAGAAATAATCGTTTATACAAATTAGATGAAATGATTAAAGAAGTTAATCGATACAAAGAAGAAATGATTAGAACCAATCGTTCTATGGGAACCCTTAATCATGAAAGCAGCGCAGAAGTTAGTTTGGATAAAGCTTGTCACATCGTAACTGAGTTATATCAAGATGGTAATGTTTTCCATGGCAAGAGCAAAGTACTAACAACACCATGTGGACATATTGTACGAGCACTTGTGAATGACGGAGTTCGAGTTGGCATGAGTTCACGAGCACTTGGACAATTAGAAGAAGGAGCTGGTGGTAAGAATATCGTAAAGGATCTGCGTTTGATTTCTATCGACTGTGTGGCTGATCCTTCATTTCCAAAAGCATTCGTTAATGGAATTCTTGAATCCAAGGCATGGGTTCTTGGTGAATCTGGATCGTTTGAAGAAGTTTATCACGAGTTTGAACAGAAAATTTCAAAACTTCCTAAGAAACAAATCGAAGAATATTTAAAAGAATCGATTATGAATTTCCTAAATAAAATTAAATTAGGCTAAATAAAAATATGAATCTCGTAGAAAAAAATATCATAGATTTCATTGATACCTTGATTGTTGATGACTATAGCACTGCTAACAAATTTCTAGAAAACATTGTGCATCAGAAAATTAAGAATCTAATTTCCGAATCAATGTCTGCACATCCTTTTAAGTTGGTATCCGAAGGGAAAAAGAAAAAGGCTAAAAAAGCAAAGACCAAAGCAAAGAGTATGTTAGTTGGTGCGAAAATGGAAGATCCATCAGATACTTTCAAAAAAATAAGCAAGAAAACACTAAAACCAAAAGGCAAAACGAAGTAATTTAATATAAAAAGACTAACTAATATTATGGCAACTGAAATTACAAAACTTCTAAAAGAAGCAACACAAGGAATCCTAACTGACGAAACACTGGGCCAAATTCAAGAAGCATTTGATAGTGCTGTTAACGAAAGAGTTAAGATTCATGTTGAAAAGGCTTTGACCGAACAAGATTCCGAATACACAGAAAAAGCACAACAACTTCTAGAAGCCATTGATGCAGATCACAGCAGAAAGTTAGAACGTGTTGTAGAAGCTCTTGATACCAACAACGCAGCAAAATTACAAATGGTTGTAAAACGTTATCAAAAGGTTGTTACTGAACAAGCCACACAATTTAAATCTGAATTGGTTGATAAGATTTCTGATTACATCGACGTTTTCATTGAAAATAAAATTCCTAAGAAGGCTATCACCGAAGCAGTCAAGAACCAAAAGGCACGTTTGATCCTAAACAATCTTCGTGAAAATCTTGCTATTGATTCCGCACTAATGAGCGAATCACTAAAAGAAGCATTGCTTGATGGCAAAACACAAATCGTAGAATCTCGCAAAGCTGCTGAAGTTGCAAAGACCGAAGCTGCTGGTCTACGTGAAACACTTTCTAAAGCCAAAGCCGCTTTGGTTCTCGAACAGAAAACATCCAAGCTAAATCCAAAGAAAAAGGAATATGCTCAACGAGTTTTCGAAGGCAAGTCTCCAAAATTCATTATGGAGAATATTGACTACACACTTTCCTTATTTGACAAGAAAGAAGAAGAACGTCTTTCAACATTGAAAGAAGAAGCTTTCTCCCATCGTCAAATTAAACAAGACCGCGTTGTTCTCGAAGAAGAAACCGAAGACGACCGTCCAACACAAGAAGAAAATTTCAGTCACGTTCATAATTATTTGAACGAATTAGGTAAATACTAATGTATTTGCTTAAACAAAAAATTTGGTAGAAGTAAATCATTACTTGAGTTCCTGTTATTACAACAATGTAACAACTTGAGGTCGAAAAATAAAGAAAGAAAAATAACACATATGAAACAAATCAAACCCGCACAATCATACATCGATCAAGATCGCGCAAAGGTTCTTTTGGAAAAGTGGGCACCAGTGCTCGACTACACCTCTAAGAGCGTTGCTCCAATCGAAGACGAACATACACGCCTAAACACAGCAATGCTACTTGAGAACCAAGAAGCTTATTGCCTACGTGAAGCTAACGTAGCTGGTGGATCAAACACAATGTTTGGTTCTATCAACAACGGTGGTACTGGTGGAGCTTTCGGAAATTCCGATTCCTACGCTGGTGGCGATAACCGTCTTCCTAAGATTTTGATTCCGATGATTCGTCGTACATTCCCTGAATTGATCACTAATGAGATCGTTGGGGTTCAACCTATGTCTGGTCCTGTTGGGCTAGCATTCGCACTTCGTTATAAGTACTCCAAGGATACTCTTGGTGGTAACTATCAAGATCAAGCTGCTTCCAACGGAAGCTGGCTATCTGCTGGTCCACACAATCAAGTCGGTGTAAACTACACTGGTCAGAAGACTCCACAAGGTGATAACGAACTCGGATTCCAACATCTAGACTCACGTTTCACTGGTACTTCCGCTGCTTCACTATCTGGTGTCAATGACACTGTTAATGGTGTAACATGGAACTTTGCTGCTCAAGATGGTGGCGTTGCTGAAATTCTAAAGAATTTCGAAATCAATGCAAACATCCCAACCGTTGAAGTCTCCTTCGAGAAGACTGCCGTTGAAGCTGGTACTCGTCGTCTTGGTGCAAAATGGTCTGTCGAATTAGAACAAGATCTTAAAAACATGAATGGTATCGATATCGATGCTGAAATCACAAACGCTATGGCGTACGAAATTCAAGCAGAAATCGACCGTGAAATGATTATCCGTATGATCCAAACCTCCCTAAACGGTGGTTATCGTAAGGGATTCTCTGTTTGGTCTCCTTCTACTGCCGATGGCCGTTGGCTTGTTGAACGTAACCGTGACTTCTACCAGAGAGTAATTATCGAAGCAAACCGTATCGCTATCCGCAATCGTCGTGGACCAGCAAACTTCATCGTTGCCACACCTCGCGTGTGCGCTATCTTTGAAATGCTACCCGAATTCCAGTGGGTAACTGTACAGGGCAATGTTAGCACCCAGCAAACTGGCGTTGCTAAGGTTGGATCTCTAGGTGGCCGTTTCCAAGTTTACCGTGATACACGCACCGAAGTTCAGAACAGCGACACTTATGGTGATGTAGGATATACCGGACAAACGTCTGGCATTGAATACGCACTACTAGGGTACAAAGGTACTGAGTTTTACGATTCTGGTATTATCTATTGCCCTTACATTCCTGTAATGGTTCAGCGCACAATCGGACCAAATGACTTCGCTCCTCGCGTAGGTCTATTGACGAGATATGGCGTGGTAGATAATATCTTTGGAGCTTCCTTGTATTACCACACCATTATTCTCAAGAATCTTGGTCAGGCATTTACGCCCGGAAATTCCTCAGTATATTTCTAAACTACGTAAGTATTTAAAAATAAGCAACTTAGAAAGAACCACAGAGAAATCTGTGGTTCTTTTTTTATAAAAATGTAATATAATTTCTTGATATTTATAAATATAGATGATATATTAGGAGGAATATGACTGAAATAAAAAATAAAATATCAGATTTTTTGAATTCGAAATATAACGGATCATATCGTTTCGTTAAAGAAAAGATGTTTATAGATATTTTCGGAAAATCCGTTTATGATATCATCATAAATAATACATTATTTATTGATAACACAAAATACGCTTTTTCTGTAAGAGTTCGTTCGTTTATTGAAGGGTTAACCGATTCTCCGAAATGTATAGTGTGTGGAGTATTAACTATTTTTAATTCTAATAACGGATGGCAGGCTACTTGTAGCAGAACTTGTCATATGAAATCCAGCGAAAGGGTGGAAAAGTTGAAGAAAACAAACATGAAAAAATACGGATCTACCAATTTTTTAACATCCGAAAAAGGAAAGACCAAATCAAAAGAAACAAATTTACAAAAATATGGCGTTGATAATTATGCAAAATCAAAAGAATACAAAGATAGACTAAAATCTGGTGATATATCCAGCAACCACAACACAAAATCAGCAGCATTAGCATCCAAATTAAAATATTATAATAGTTTAATCAATGGTGATATTATAATGCCTTTATTTCCTTTTGAAGAATATGAAGGATTTTCTAATGGTTATAAAATATATAAATGGAAATGCAAAAAATGTGATTTTGAATTTGACGCTATTGTAAAATACCACAAACATCTGGAATGCAGAAAATGCAAACCAAACGGCACTAAAATGGAAATATTCATAAAAAAATTTCTAGATGATAATAATATAAATTTCATTTACAGAGATAGAAATGTTTTAGATGGATACGAAATAGACGTATATGTTCCAAGCCATAAAGTAGGAATAGAATTACACGGATTGTATTGGCATTCTGAATTACATAAAGACAAAAATTTACATAAATTAAAAGCAGATTTAGCAAATAAGGCAGATGTCAAACTTATTCAAGTATTTGAGGATGAGTTTAAACAAAAAACTGAAATAGTATTAAGTAGAATAAAAAATTTATTAAACTTAAATGATCACAGGGTATTTGCAAGAAAATGCAAAATACGAGAAATAACTAGCAAAATAAAATCAGAATTTTTAAATAAAAATCATATTCAAGGCAACACGAACACATCTTTGAATTATGGTTTGTATCTTAATAATGATTTAGTTTCTGTGATGACATTCGGAAAAGAAAGAATTGCATTAGGATCTAGTCATAGAAATAATGTATATGAATTGAATAGATTTTGTACTAAACAAAACACAACAGTTATTGGAGCAGCCAGTAAACTATTACAGTTTTTTATAAAACAAACAAATCCATCAGAAATTGTAAGTTATGCCGATAGAAGATGGTCTAATGGAGATCTATATGAAAACATAGGATTTAAGTTTATCAAAAACACAAAACCAAATTATTGGTATACTGATAATTATACATCAAGAGAACATCGTTTTAAATATAGGAAAAATATTTTATCAGAAAAATTGGAAAATTATGATGACAATTTAACAGAATTAGAAAATATGAATAATAATGGTTATGTCAGAATATGGGATGCTGGTAGTAAAAAATACAAAATGGTGTTTAAATAAATTATGAAAGTTATTACATTACCGGAATTATAAGTAGTAGAAGATGCAACTAGAAATTTAGCTAAAATATAAATAGATCTACCAATTTTTACATGAAAAATATTTGGCAGTTCCGGGTTTAGCAGACGAACATTTATGCCTCGCACGGAACGATTTACGTTTTTTCGGATTGGATTTTTTGATTCTTAATTTAGGATCACCATAATGTACTCTTTTTAGTTTTCCGCCAACTTTAGTACATCTCATATACTTTTTATCTTTTCTGGTAGACTGCGTTTGTCCTGTAACTTTTGTACATTTTCCTTCTAACAAAACCATATGCTCTAAAAGTTCTTCAAATTTCATAGAAATATTTATCTTATATATTGAAAAAATTATCAGCAAAGAGTAAATAGTAACATGGCAACTTTCTCTGATTTTGTATTTAATGTAGATTCCCAAAGTCCTGCTCAAATTGGGCCGTCCTTATCTGCTGCTGATAATTCTGTTGTGTTTGTTAAAACCGATTCAACATACAAGGCTGTAACTTTTGTTTCTCCTACTGTTTTCACCACATTGTCTCCAACACAATTAACAGCAATCACTACGAATTCTAATATTTCTGGATTTTACTCTGGATGGACAACTGCTGGCGTTCCTGTTGGAGCCAAGTATTCCGGTACTGATTTCAAGGCACTAACTGCTGCGTATTCTCTATCTGCTCTCAGTGCTCAACTAGTAGTTATCACAACTTCTATTCTTAGCACTTCAGAATTTGGAACAGGAAAGCTTGTAGGAACTATCAAAACACCAGTTGGTGTTGTTTATGATGCTGTTGCTAGTCCGTCCACAAACACAGTAACACTTTCTGTTGCGGATAATATCCAAGTTCAAGTATCAACCAGTTATAATGGTGCTACTTTTGGATTGTATTTTGATGATCGTTCTACTTCATTGTTTGCTGTAAACACTGCTGCGACTGGATATCAAACAGTTTCTGCTCTATCATTAGATAATCGCGGTCCTAATGAACGCCGCCGTTTTGCTGTAGAACTTTAATTTTCGTTGTTCATATTGGTCTCATAGACAAAAACCTCTTATAGAAATATAAGAGGTTTTTTGTATTACGAATTAAATATTTCTATGGGAGTTTTATTTGAAAAAAGCAAAACTGGATTTCTCAATCCAGTGAATGGAACTGTTGATAAATTAATATCAGCATCAAATGGATTAATGTGTTTGAAATCTGCTATATTTGGTGCAATACCAAATCCAGCAATGATACTACAAGGATTAGCAGGAGTTGCAGCTGGAATGGTATCAGCAATAATAGGAGCAGTAACTACGGTAATACAAGAAAGAGTTGATCAGATTATAAATTCGGCTTTATCTCCTATTCGAAAAATCGAAGGAATTATTACGGATCTCACTTCTACGTTAATAGGAATACAAGACACCATAGACAGAGCAACAAACATGGATAACTATTTCAAGAATAAACAAGACTGTTCTTCTTGGGGAGCACAACTAATGAATTGTTTAGCACAATCGGCTATTAATAAAATATCATCAAAGATAGCAATGAATGTCGATAAACACATAGGAGGTCTAGCAGATTCTGTATCTAAAGAATCAATGAAAGTAAATGGAGTAATAGATAATCATGTTGCAAAACATACAAAATTTCTAGACAAAGCTAAGTTACAGACTAAATTATTAACATAATATGGGCAATCCTTTTGATGATAAACATTATGGTTTCTTTCGTGGTATGGTTGTCCAAAACAATGATCCAGATAGAAGAGGTCGAGTTAAAATCGCCATACCAGAATTCACTGCACAATTAGCACGAGAATTGGGATTGCCTCCGGACGTGCATAGTGCCCGATTTGTTGGTGGTAGTAACATAAAAACAATATACGACAAGGAAACACTAAAAAAGTTCTGTGAAGTATTAAAATGGGCAGAACAAGCATCCCCATTAATTGGTGGCGGTACTGCTGGCGTATTTGATGCAAAGAATGGCACAGCGACTGTTGGGGAAGGTTACAGAGGAGTATTAGCAGAATCTTTGGGAGAAGAAAGCATCACTCCATCAGGAGAAAGTGTTTCTCCTAAAGCAGCAATGTCCAGTAATGCAACTCCCGGTGGTTTTGATCAAGGATATAAAACAGGAATATGTGATGTATACAATCAAACATTAGCACCTTCTCCTATTAATAATGCTACCAAGGGTATGTTTTCTATACCTCGTGTTGGTTCGCAAGTATGGGTATTTTTCGAAAATGGTAGTTTAGATCATCCAGTTTATATTGGATATGTGTATGACAAACAGGATTGGAATAGTGTGTTCAATCCACAAGGAAGTAATCCAGATATGCATTATCCAGCAGGATCTGAAAATATGCAAGACGGAGAACCTTATTTTTTTACGGGAAAAACCGTAATGAATTCCAAAGCAGGTTCGATAGAATTAATAGAAACAGATGATTTCGAAAAAGTAAAAATATCTCATTATAGTGGTTCGTTTTATGAAATGTCTAATCATATAACAGCAGAAGTTTGTGTGGAAAATAAAGCCACTGTTATTAATCAACAAGAAACACACACAGTAAAAGGAGACCGAGGATTACGTGTGATGGGTGATTCTCATGAAAGATACGAAGGAGATCACCATTTAACTTATGGAGATCCAGACAACAAAACCATGTATGATGACTGGATCGAAACTGCTGCTCCTGCTTTTAGGCATGCTGCTAATTTTTTTCAACAAGTAAGAATAATCAAAGATCCAACAAATAGTGGTGCATCAAAAGGTGGACCAAATAAAACATATGCTCATCCAACCGAATTAACATTAGTTACTGATTGGCCGAGATTGGTTGCGGGTATGAATCCTACCGCATATATGAAAAAAATACAACATACTGAATTGGGTGTTTCATAACTTGAACTGTTTTTATATTTAATTAAATAAAGATATGGCAAAAGTAAGATTTCGTGGAAGAATCGTAGAACTTAGTGATGACCCAAGTAAATGGGAAGCTGAAAAGTCAGCCCTTTATAAAAAATTCAAATCAGAAGCGGAAGCTGCTGCTGCGGCAGATCCTGATTCTTATCCAGATCCCGATTCTAAGATCAAATTAACTGATCAACAAATAGAAAATAGATACAAAAGAGATATTGATATTGTTGGTGATGTAGAAGCACAACGAACAAAACGAGCATTAATAGAAAGAAATAAAAAAATAGACGGAATCGAAAATACAGAAACTGCAAAATCTGTTACACCTGATCCAGTTCCACCAGTAGAACCAATACCCACACCCATACCAGTAACTGAAGTAAAAACCACCACGGTAGACGGAACTACTACTTCGAAAACTACCACGATAGAGGAATCCGAAACCACATCAACCGTTAGTACTGCATCTACAAATTCAACTACGAATACAAATACAACTACATCTACA